>ENA-OWLX01000925-OWLX01000925.1-metagenome-genome-assembly--contig:-NODE-925-length-11145-cov-6.142561_pt1 | contig 11145 bp, 8 predicted proteins | sample MGYA00245351_ERZ651106 | MGnify/ENA primary metagenome ERZ651106 (study PRJEB26857, sample SAMEA4031768) | metagenome | biome: human; feature: oral; material: saliva | place: Philippines | collected 2014 | study... | reverse complement strand
AAAAATTTTTTAAAATCTTGTGAAAGAAGCAAACGTTTGCCTGGATTGCAGTATTTCCAAGGCCTTTGTATATAATGTTTGTGAATTAAAAATTTACATGTAAGGGCTTTACAAAAGAAAAAAAAGTGGTATAATAGTAAGTGAAATATGCAAACGTTTTCTCATATTACGGGCATTTCAATTTTATAAGGAGGTCGAATGATGAATAAACAATCATTCAAAAGTCTATTAAGCTTTGAATTTTGGCAAAAATTCGGTAAAGCGTTGATGGTGGTCATTGCAGTTATGCCGGCGGCAGGTCTGATGATCAGTCTTGGTAAAACGATTGCAATGATTAATCCAGAACTTGGTTTCTTGGTAACTACCGGTGGTGTTCTTGAACAGATCGGTTGGGGGGTTATCGGAAACCTCCACATCCTCTTTGCTCTCGCTATCGGTGGTAGCTGGGCGAAAGAACGTGCTGGTGGGGCCTTTGCAGCAGGTCTATCCTTTATCCTGATTAACCGCATCACGGGTGTGATGTTCGGTGTAACAGGAGATATGCTGAAAGATCCAGAAGCGAAGGTGAAAACACTTCTTGGTGGATCTATCAAGGTTGCTGATTACTTCACGAGTGTGTTAGAATCACCTGCCTTGAATATGGGAGTTTTCGTTGGGATTATTGCCGGTTTTGTAGGGGCAACAGCCTTTAACAAATACTACAACTACCGCAAGTTACCAGATGCCCTATCATTCTTTAACGGGAAACGCTTTGTTCCATTTGTCGTTATCCTTCGTTCTGCAATTGTGGCTCTTATCTTGTCATTCTTATGGCCAGTAGTCCAAACAGGAATTAACAACTTTGGTATTTGGATTGCTAACTCAAAAGAGACTGCTCCAATCTTAGCACCATTTGCTTTCGGTACCTTGGAACGTCTCTTGCTTCCATTTGGTCTTCACCACATGTTGACTATCCCAATCAACTATACTCAATTGGGTGGTACTTATGAAGTGTTAACTGGTGCAGCAAAAGGCACTCAAGTATTTGGTCAAGATCCACTTTGGTTGGCTTGGATTACAGACTTAGGAAATACAAAAGTTTCTGACCCTGCTACTTACCAACACTTGTTGGATACTGTCACACCTGCTCGTTTCAAAGTGGGACAAATGATCGGTTCATTCGGTATCTTGATGGGGGTTGCCCTTGCCATTTACCGTAATGTAGACCCTGATAAGAAACACAAATACAAAGGGATGATGATTGCGACTGCTCTTGCAACCTTCCTCACAGGGGTTACAGAACCAATCGAGTATATGTTCATGTTTGTAGCAATGCCTCTTTACCTCGTTTATGCAGTGGTACAAGGTGCAGCCTTCGCGATGGCAGATATCGTCAATCTCCGTGTCCATTCATTTGGATCAATTGAGTTCTTGACTCGTACACCAATGACCATTAAAGCTGGCCTTGGTATGGATATCATTAACTTCATCTGGGTAACTGCTCTCTTTGCAGTGATCATGTACTTCATTGCAAACTTCATGATCCAGAAATTTAACTACGCAACTCCGGGACGTAATGGGAACTATGAACAAGCAGAAGGAGATGCAGATGCATCTGAAACCTCAGGTTCAGGAAAAGTGGCCGCTGCTTCTCAAGCAGTTAACGTGATTAACCTTCTTGGTGGTCGTGCCAATATCGTCGATGTAGATGCATGTATGACTCGTCTTCGTGTGACTGTTAAAGACGAAACAAAAGTCGGAACAGAAGAACAATGGAAGGCAGAAGGAGCAATGGGACTTGTCATGAAAGGACAAGGTGTCCAAGCGATTTACGGTCCTAAAGCAGATGTTTTGAAATCAGATATCCAAGATTTGTTAGACTCTGGAGAAGTAATTCCAGAAACTCTTCCAAGCCAAAAAGCAAGTTCCCAACAAGTAGAAACAAGCTTTAAGGGTGTAACAGAAGAAGTTCACTCAGTTGCTGAAGGACAAGTCATTGAATTAGAAAAAGTTCAAGATCCAGTCTTCTCACAAAAAATGATGGGTGACGGATTTGCAGTTGAACCAGCAAATGGTCAGATTGTTTCACCAGTAGCTGGTAAGGTGACAAGCGTCTTCCCTACCAAACATGCGCTTGGTTTGGTAACAGAATCTGGTCTTGAAGTCCTCGTTCACATCGGTCTTGATACTGTAAGTTTGGAAGGTAAACCTTTCACAGTGAAGGTAGAAGAAGGCCAAACAGTGGCAGCGGGAGACCTATTGGTAGAAGCAGATTTGGATGCTATTCGTGAAGCTGGACGTGCAACTTCAACAGTTGTAGTCTTCACAAATGGTGCAGCTATTCAATCTGTCACTCTTACACAAACTGGTCAACTTCCAGCAGATGCTGTGGTTGCTAAGGTTGAATTATAATCTATGAGAGTTATTCCTTGTATCTATTGGATACAGGGAATTCTCTATTAGGAGAGTAGGATCATGAAATTTTTAACTTTAAACACTCATAGTTGGATGGAAGAAAATCCCCAACAAAAATTTGAGGACTTATTAAAAGACATTCTTGAAAAGCAATACGACTTGATTTGTTTCCAAGAAATTAATCAGACCATCGAAAGTCCAGTTGTTCCTGTTAATGACTTGTACCATCCAACTCCTTCTGCGGAGCCGATCCATCAGGATCACTATGTTCGTTGTTTAGTTGAAAAATTAGAAGAAGAAGGATTGAGCTACCACTGGACCTGGGCTTATAACCATATCGGCTATGACCGTTATCATGAAGGTGTGGCGATTCTATCACGTACCCCAATCCAGGCAAGCGAACTCTTGGTTTCAGATGTGAATGATCCAACAGATTATCATACACGACGGATTGCCATTGCAGAAACCCAAGTTGATGGGAAAGACATTGCTGTTGCCAGTGTCCACCTCTCCTGGTGGGATAAAGGCTTCCAGCAAGAGTGGGCGCGTTTAGAAGAACGCTTTAGCCAATTGCAAAAACCCTTTATTTTAGCTGGGGACTTTAATAATCCAGCTGGTCAAGAAGGTTATGAAGCCATTTTAGCGAGCCCGCTAGCTCTTCAAGATAGCTTTATTGAAGCGCGTCAGACCAAAGGGACTTACACTGTAGGCCCTGGAATTGATGGATGGGATGATAATCAGGTACCCTTGCGGATTGATTATGTTTTCACTTCAAAAGAATGGGTTATCGAACGACTAGAAGTTGTGTTTGATGGTTCTAGTCAGCCTCTCGTCAGCGACCATTATGGTTTGTCAGCTGACTTGTATTTACCATAACATTCAAATCCCTATGCCTTCAGAAGGCTAGGGATTTTCTTTATTTCCCTTGCTTTCACTTTAGCCCTAAATATGATAGAATAAAGTATTAAGAAACGATAAGGAGGGTGTCCATGCGGTGTCCAAAATGTGGCGGAAATAAGTCTAGTGTTGTAGATAGTCGCCAGGCAGAAGATGGGAAAACGATTCGTAGAAGAAGAGAATGTGATGAATGTCATCATCGCTTTACCACTTATGAACGAGTAGAAGAGCGGACTCTTGTTGTGGTGAAAAAAGATGGCACCCGGGAACAGTTTTCTAGAGATAAAATATTTAATGGGATTATTCGATCTGCTCAGAAACGTCCCGTGTCGAGTGACGAAATTGAGGAAATTGTGGGACGAATCGAACAAAAGATTCGTAGCCAGAGTGAAAATGAGATTCAGAGTGACTACATCGGATCGCTTGTCATGGACGAGTTAGCAGAATTGGACGAAATTACCTATGTTCGGTTTGCGAGTGTCTATCGTAGTTTCAAGGATGTTGGTGAATTGGAAAGTCTCTTAAAGCAGATTACCAAAGGAACAAAGAAGAAAAAGGAAAAATAGATGAAGCCCAATACTTCATTTTCTTTCTTGAAGAATAATTATTTAGCGCCTACAGGAGCCTCTTTCACGCATCTGTATGGACCAATATTAGGTGTTCAAGCAAGTCAATTATATACTTTTCTGCTGAGTCTCTATGATCAGGGGAAAGAAAAACGGCTGATTGCTGTTCTTTTAAATCATTTGGATCTAGGTTTCGCACATTTTCTCGAAAGTCTAGACCGTTTGATTGCCATGAATTTATTAGAGGTTTTTGAGACAGATGAAGGACTTCAGTTCCGATTTTTGGCTCCGCTAGAAGCAGATCAATTTTTTGCGAATGTTGCTTATCAGAAGTTGCTGGAGAAAAAAATAGGAGAAGTAGCAGTTCTTGACTTGCTTCCTGAAAAACCAGAGGGAGAGAAACGGAAGGTAAACTTTGCATCAGTTTTTGGGATTGATAGTGTTTCGACTCCTCAGAGGAAAGTATCTTCCTTCAGTTTAGAGCACTTTAAACAATTAATGGTGCGGGATGGCCTTCGTTTTGAAAACGAACAAGAGGACCTCTTGGTTCTTTATGCCATCACCGAAGAGAAGAATTGGACTTGGTACGAGACCTATTTGTTGGCAAAGGAGACAGCGGCTAATTTGGTCATTTCGACCAAACGGATGAGACAAAAACTGACCCAACAGCCGCAAGAAAAAGGCAAGGATGAGTTCACTCCGCAGGAAAGAGCCATTATCCGGGAAGCTAAAAATAAGACCAGTCGTCAATTTTTAGCAGGAATTAAAAAATCGCGTAAGGCTGTAGTGACCCAATCTGAACGCCAAGTAATTTCAGACTTGGCCCAGTTAGGCTTGTTAGATGAAGTCATAAACGTGATCTTGTTGTTGACCTTTAACAAAGTTGCTTCTGCCAATCTCAATGAAAAGTATGCCTTAAAAGTCGGAAATGACTTTGCTTATGAGGGGATAAAGACGGCTGAGGAGGCCGTTCTGAAGATCCGCCAGCGCCAAGAATCCCATACACAAAAAGCAAAAGAGAAAGTAGCTAAGAGTGGGGCAGCGACTGGAAAGACCAATGTTCCGAAGTGGAGTCAGCCTAACTATACCAATCAGACTAGCCAAGAAGAACAGGCTGATTTGGAACAACAAAAACGAGCCTTGCTCGAGAAATTAAATCAAGGAGGGGAGTAAATGGAGAGCGTAGGGAAAACCATGTCCCAGATGAATCGATCACAGCAGTTCAATTATGAAGAATTGGTAGCTCAAATCCTCGCCGAACCTGAGATTGCAACCTTTATTCAACAGGAAGCCTTGTCGGATGCAGAAATCCGTCGTAGCATTTCAAAATTTAATCAATACATTAGTGAGCGAAATCGCTTTGTCCTAGGGGATGAGGATTATATTGCGAGAGGGTATAAGCCTGTTTTAGTCATGAATGAGGGTTATGCGGATGTTTCCTATGAGGAGACACCTGAGTTAATCGAAGCACAAAAACAAGCCGCTATCAATAAACGCTTGCAACTGATCAGCTTACCAAGCACCTTGAAGGAAGCATCCTTAGCCAAAGTGGACTTGGATGACCGTGGACGCTTTGGGGCCTTTGAAGAATTAGCGAATTTTGTCGCATCTTATCCTCAAGCTCGTAAAGGGATTTTTCTGTATGGAGATTTTGGAGTTGGAAAAAGCTACATGATGGCAGCTCTTGCTCACGACTTGTCTGAAAAGCGGCAGGCTTCTTCAACGATTCTGCATTTTCCAAGCTTTGTCATCGATGTCAAAAATGCCATTAATACAGGCCAGGTTAAAGAGATGCTGGACCAAGTCAAGAAGGCTGAAATCTTGATTCTTGATGATATTGGGGCAGAGCAGATGTCGCCTTGGGTGCGGGATGAAGTCTTGCAAGTCATTTTACAACACCGGATGCAAGAGATTCTTCCAACCTTCTTTACTTCCAATTTCAATTTTGAAGACTTGGAACGTCATTTTGCTACGTCTCGTAATGGAGATGAGACTTGGCAAGCCAAACGTGTCATGGAGCGAATTAAGTTCCTGGCTAAAGAAGTGCGCCTAGAAGGAGAAAATCGCCGATGAATACCGTTATTGATTTGATGAAATCTCATTCCTCTGTTCGACGCTTTAAAGAGGAGGCTATCAAGGAGGAAGATCTTCAAGCGATTCTATCAGCTGGTCAAATGGCTTCCTCTTGGAAGAACTTCCAGTCCTATTCCATCATCTTAGTGAGAAGCCAGGAAAAGAAAGAGGCGCTTTATCAATTCGTCCCTCAGGAGGCCATCCGCCAATCTTCTGTCTTCCTACTTTTTGTAGGAGATCTCAACCGAGCTGAAAAAGGGGTTCGGATGCACACGGATCAATTCCATCCAGAAGGACCAGATAATTTGTTGATTACTTCTGTAGATGCTGCCTTAGCAGGTCAAAATACTTTGTTGGCCGCAGAAAGTTTAGGCTATGGAGGAGTCATTATTGGCTTAGTTCGTTATCAAGCTTCTGAAGTGGCCAAATTATTCAATTTACCAGACTATACTTATCCTGTCTTTGGGATGGCGTTAGGGGTGCCAAATCAGAATCATCCTGTTAAGCCGCGCCTTCCTTTGGAAGCTGTGGTTTTTGAAGAAAGCTATCAAGTGCAGACTCCTGAGGTGATTGAAGCCTTTGACCAAGTACAGACTGCCTATGCTGGAGCACGGGCAACGGATACTTGGAGTCAACGTTTGGCTGCCCAATTTGGACAGGAAGAACCAGCTGCTACAGCAGAGTTATTAAAGAAACACAAACTAGAAAAATAAGAGAAAAGAGGATACCATGGCTTTACCTACTGTTGCCATTGTAGGACGTCCGAATGTCGGGAAATCAACGCTCTTTAACCGGATTGCCGGTGAGCGGATTTCCATTGTCGAGGATGTCGAAGGGGTTACTCGGGACCGTATTTATGCAACGGCGGAGTGGCTCAACCACCATTTTAGTATTATCGATACTGGCGGGATTGATGACGTGGACGCACCTTTCATGGAGCAAATCAAGCACCAAGCTGAGATTGCCATGGATGAAGCAGACGTCATTGTCTTTGTCGTATCTGGAAAAGAAGGGATAACCGATGCAGATGAATATGTCGCTCGGATGCTCTACAAGACTCACAAACCAGTTATTTTAGCGGTCAATAAAGTAGATAATCCAGAGATGCGAAATGACATCTATGATTTCTACGCTCTTGGCCTGGGAGAACCCTTGCCAGTGTCATCTGTACACGGGATTGGTACAGGGGATGTCTTGGATGCCATCGTTGAAAATCTTCCAACGGATCGTGAAGCCGAAAATCCAGATGTCATTAAGTTTAGTTTGATTGGTCGTCCAAATGTTGGAAAATCCAGTCTGATTAATGCTATTCTTGGGGAAGACCGCGTCATTGCCAGTCCTGTGGCTGGGACTACTCGAGATGCCATTGACACCCATTTCACGGATGCAGAAGGCCAAGAGTTCACTATGATTGATACAGCCGGAATGCGGAAATCTGGTAAGGTCTATGAAAATACAGAGAAGTATTCTGTCATGCGGGCCATGCGGGCTATCGATCGTTCGGATGTTGTCTTAATGGTCTTGAATGCGGAAGAAGGAATTCGGGAGTATGATAAGCGGATTGCCGGATTTGCCCATGAAGCTGGAAAAGGGATGATTATCGTGGTCAATAAGTGGGATACTCTTGAAAAGGATAACCACACCATGAAGCAATGGGAAGATGATATTCGCGATCAATTCCAATATCTTTCCTATGCACCCATTATTTTTGTCTCTGCTTTGACCAAACAACGCTTGCACAAGCTACCAGACATGATCAAGCAGATTAGTGAGAGCCAAAACACACGCATTCCTTCCGCTGTCTTAAACGATGTCATTATGGATGCCATAGCCATTAATCCGACACCGACAGATAAAGGAAAACGTCTGAAAATCTTCTATGCGACTCAGGTTGCTACCAAGCCACCAACTTTTGTGGTCTTTGTCAATGAAGAAGAGCTCATGCACTTTTCTTACCTACGTTTCTTGGAAAATCAAATTCGGAAAGCCTTTGTCTTTGAAGGGACCCCGATTCATTTGATTGCCCGGAAACGGAAGTAATAGATGTCTAGTCCGAAAGAATAACTAATTCTAGGAGAAGAAGCCATCCTTTATGGGGTGCTTCTTTTTTTTACTGGCGAAGTGATACAATAGAAGTGGAGGTGAGGAGAATGAAGATGATCATCATTGGGGTGATGTTTTTACCATTTTTCTATTATCATAGTTGGAAAGATCGCCCACATTTAAATCATTCTTCTTTTTGCAGGAGCTATATATTTTTCTGGCTCTATTTACGACTTCTTCTTATTATTTCAATCCTTGGGCTTGGGATGATAGGTCTTGGCTTAGTCAGTATACAGAAGATAGCGTTCAGTCTTGGCTTTTTAGTCCTCTCTATCTTAGGCTTGCTCTTGTATTCTTTCTTTCTCTTTGACATTTATCGGGGAATAAGGACATTAACACAACTAAAAATGAAAGTTATAGACACATAAAAAGATGGGGAACCCTCTTTTTTTGCTAGTCCTATTTCAAAAATTCTCAGGCTGTTTATGACTGAATTCTTTACAATTCTTTGTCTTCTTTTTCTATTTTAGAGGGGATATGTTATAATAAAGAGATAAATATAAGGTGGTAAATATGGCAAAATTAATTCCTGGGAAAATCCGTTCAGAAGGAATCCTTCTCTATGAAAACGGGAAAGTAACCCTACAGGAAATGAAAAATCAGTACCTCTATTTCAGAATTGACAATGACTCCCTCCGATATAGTCTAGATGATCAAGCAATTTTTTGTAGTTGTGATTTTTTCCAGAAGAAAAAATTCTGTGTGCATTTAGCCGCAGGAGAAGCTTTTTTAAAAAATGATGAAGAAGGAAAGGAACTCTTGCTTGGTTTAGAGCAAGATGCAACAGAAAGTCAAGAAACAAAGGAAAAAGTATCTTTTGGAAGTCTGTTTTTAGATCAAGTTCTTCCAAAAATTGAAAGCAAAGAGGTCCGTTTTGGTCTCTCAGCGACCGGTCATGTAGATGACTATTCTGGTCAGTTTTTGTGGACTCTTCGTATCTATCGCAGACCGGATGAGAGAACGTATGTGGTGCGGGATGTTGTGGCTTTTTTGCAAGCTATCAAAAAACAGTCCCATTTTGCGATTGGGAAAAGTTATTACGAGCCAATTTCCTACGCAGCCTTTGACCCTGAAAGCCGTGCCTTGATCCGATTTTTAGAAGGCTTATTATCGGGAGATACGGTACATGATGCCCTATTCTTTCCAAATGGAGGCCGTCACCTTTACTTTCCAATGAGCTTCTTTGAAGAGGCTGTGCAATTATTGATGGACTTACCGTCCTTTACTCTTGAAGTCGGGATGGATACCTATCAGGAAGTTTTCTTTCAAGAACTCCAAGAAGATTCAGGCTTGTTTTCTTTCCAAGTCGTGGAAATGAGGGAGTTTATCGAACTACAGGTCCAAGTGGCTTCCTATAAAATGGTGGAAGGTCGCTTTCTTTTGGCAAATGGCCATTTCTACCAAATCTCGCCACTTCAAAAGATTTTGATTGAGGCGGTTCAGAGTTTACCCCTATCCAGTGATCAGAAGAGACATGTTCAGTTTGATTTGTCGGATCAGACCAAATTGACCTATAGCTTAGAGCAATTTAGGAAAATTGGTGAGGTGAAAGCACCAAGTAACTTCTATATTCATGATTTTCAACCTCACTTTACTTTCGATTTATCTGAACAGGGAGAAGTGTTGTTAGAAGTGGCTTTTGTCTACGAGGACCGTATCGTTCGTTCTGAACAAGATCTCAAGGATCTGCCTTATTCTAGTAACTTTGATAAGGAACGTATGGTTTTTGAAACCATTTTGGCAGCTGGTTTTACCAAACACTTTCAAACCAAACGGTCTCCTCTTCTTCCTAAACAAATCTATCCTTTCTTTCAGCAGACCCTTCCATTATTTGAACAACTAGGAGAGGTGGAAGTTTCGGAGAAGTTGTTGGATTTGTATCAGGTGGAGAAGCCAAAGATTGACATTCAAACCAGTGGACGACTGCTTGAAATTGGTTTTGAATTTGACTCCATTGATCCCTCTGAAGTTGACCAAGTCATGAGTGCCTTAATCGAGAAGAATGACTATTACATTAGTCAAACAGGAAAGGTCCTTATCTTTGATGAAGAAACCAAGCGGATCAGTCAGACCTTATTGAATCTTCGCGCAAAGAAGACAAAAACAGGTCAGTTGCAAACCAATCGCATTGTAGCTTTCCAGCTCTCCCAGTTATTTGAGACAGCTGACAATGTCCAATTTTCTGAAGAATTTCGTCATTTGGCTCATGATTTGATTCATCCAGAGCAATTTCCATTAGGTAAGTTGCAAGTTACAGCTAAACTACGAGATTATCAGGAAGTAGGAGTCCGCTGGCTATCCATGCTCAATCACTACGGCTTTGGGGGGATCTTGGCAGATGATATGGGACTTGGAAAGACACTCCAGACCATTGCCTTTCTCTCGAGTGTTGCGACAGCAGATTCTAAGATTTTGATTTTAGCTCCATCTAGTTTAATCTATAATTGGAAAGAGGAGTTCGAAAAGTTTGCCCCACAAATGAAAGTGGAGGTCATATATGGACTTAAAGCAAGTCGCGACGAGATTATTGCAAGCAATCCTCAGGTAGCTATTACCAGTTACGCTTCCTTCCGTCAGGACGTAGAGCAATACGAAAAAAATCAGTACCAATACTTAATCTTGGATGAAGCGCAGGTCATGAAAAATTCCCAAACCAAGATTGCTCAATACTTACGGAAATTCGATGTTCCTCATACCTTTGCTTTGTCGGGAACACCAATTGAAAACCATGTGGAGGAACTCTGGTCGATTTTCCAAATTGTTCTTCCAGGTTTATTTCCCGGTAAAAAAGAATTTAAACAATTGAGTCCAGAGACCATCTCTCAATACGTTAAGCCTTTTATCATGAGACGGAAAAAAAGTGAAGTCTTGCAGGAACTTCCGGATTTGATTGAGATGACTTATAAGAATGAATTGGCTGACGATCAAAAAACAATCTATTTGGCTCAGTTGAAGCAAATGCAAGATCGTATTCTAAGCTCTTCTGAAGAGGAACTTAATCGCAGTAAGATGGAAATCTTATCAGGCTTGATGCGTCTTCGTCAGATTTGTGATACGCCATCCCTCTTTTTAGAGGACTATGCTGGAGAAAGTGGGAAGCTAGATAGCCTTC
>ENA-OWLX01000924-OWLX01000924.1-metagenome-genome-assembly--contig:-NODE-924-length-11156-cov-6.190253_pt1 | contig 11156 bp, 4 predicted proteins | sample MGYA00245351_ERZ651106 | MGnify/ENA primary metagenome ERZ651106 (study PRJEB26857, sample SAMEA4031768) | metagenome | biome: human; feature: oral; material: saliva | place: Philippines | collected 2014 | study... | reverse complement strand
TCAAAACTAAATCCAAAAGACCCTAATAGTCCAATATTAACTAATCCATTAGATCCATTAAGCGCAGTAAAAAAAGGAGATATAAGATATGATGCATTAAAGAATCAAATGTCTCCTAAATATAGAGTACAACAAATTAAGGATAAAATAACTGATTTAGATAACCAAATAGCAAACACTAATGATGTAGCAATAAAACAAAAGCTGGAAGCAGAAAAAGGTAAATGGCAACAACAGCAATCTGCAGCAACTTTGAGTAGAGACGGTAGTACTCAAATTCCAGAAGATTTAATGAAGTCAACAGTAGATGCTACTAATGAGGCAAAAGGAAGTAGAGAAGCAGAGGGAGAGGAAGCAGCAGAAGAGGAAGATGATGGACTTGGAACACCAGGACCACTAAAAATAATAACAACTGCATTAGATGGAATTGTAGGAATATTATTTTGGTTACCAAAAATGTTGTTATTAGTCACATTGTATACTGCAGCATCAATAATAGGAGCTATGCTAGGTGGAGATTTTTCAATTGAATCAATAATATTTAACCAAGCAATAGAAAATCCAATAGGTTTAATAAGCGTAAATTTCTTTGATAAAACAGGCGGTAATAATGATAAGACAAATGATTTGATACAAGAAAATATTGCAACATGGTATATAGCAATTAGAAATATTGCAATAACAATATTAGTAATTGTAGCAATGTATATTGCAATAAGAATGTTATTAGCTACAACATCTGAGAAAAAAGCTCAATATAAAGAAATCTTAATTTATTGGGTACAAAGTTTAGCATTAATATTTGTATTGCACTACATAATGATTGGAATTATCGCAATAAATGATGCGTTGGTAAAAGCATTATATAAAGCCGGAGAGCAAGTAGTATCAGGAAAAAATAACGATATCATGGAAACGCTATTTGTTAATGCACTAAAAGCCATTAAAATAACTACATCAATGGCAAACACTTTTGCATATATGGTATTATGCATTGTTACAATAATGTTTTTTATTTCATACTTAAAAAGAATGATGACAATAGCGTTTTTGATAACAATAGCACCATTGGTAACAGTAACATATTCAATAGATAAAATAGGAGATGGAAAATCACAAGCATTAAATGCATGGTTAAAAGAATTTTCATACACAATATTAATACAACCATTCCACTGCATCACTTACTTAGCATTAGGAAGTATAGGAACACAATTATTGACTAGAAATGATAATTTTGCGGATATATTTATAGGAATTTATTTCTTATCATTTATACTACAATCAGAAAATATAGTTAGAGGAATATTTGGAATCAAACCAAATAATTTAGGAAATGTAATTGGCGAGATGGCTCTTATTTCCGCAGTTGCTGGAAAAATGGAAGGAAAAACAAAGGGCGGTGTTCAATATACTGGAGATTCATCAACAAACAGGTTTGTTGGAGGACTAGAGAGATCAGGCGGACAAAAGAGAACTCCAATAAGAACGGCTCCAAAACAACAACCACCAAAGAAACAGCCACCAGAGAAACAACCACCAAAGAAATCACCGGAGAAAGAACCACCAACATCAAGCGGAGATGATTGGTACGATAACTACAGCACAACAGACGCAAGAAGGGAAACTTTAAATAATAATCCATCAAGAACACCTGCAGAAAATAGAGAACTATCAGGAATCAACAATAGAACAACACAACAATTGAAAAAGAGAAGATTAAGAAGAGCGGCAGTTCATGGATATGCTGGCGCATCATTAGGAGTTGCAGCAGCAATGGCTAAAATGGCAATAGCAGTAGCAAGCGGAGATGGAAAAGCAGTATTAGCGGCAGGATTTAGTGCAAAAGACTCAATAACAAAAAATATGAATAATGCAGTTGAAAGAGCTTCACAAGGAGATATGGTAGATGCATACAAATTAGCTAGAAAAGTATCGCCAGATAAGGATGAAAATTATTTTAAAGACTTGGCTAAAGGTAATATTAGTGCAGCTAATGAACAAGAGCAAGAATTCGTAGATAGACTACAAAAACATCAGAACATAATGGATAAGCACGGAAAAATAGATGATAAACATTTAGATGACCATACAGATCAATTGTTGGATAATATTAACAAAGGAGATTTAGACCAACATACTACAGCATACAGAGCAGGAAGATGGATATCTAGAAGAAAATCCGCATAATAGGAGGTGATAGAAGATGAGCAAATCGACAAGTAATAAACCACAAAATGATACTCCAGAAGAAGAGCAACCACTTGGAGGGTTATATGATGAAGATGAAGAACAAGAACAAATAGATTCATTAAAAAATAATTTTAATAATGCAAAAGACCAAGCACTTGATTGGAAAGATGACTTACAAGATTTAATTGATAGAATAAAAGATAATGAAGATGGAAACGGAGACTCATCTTCGAAAGACTCCTCAGAGCAAGGTAAAAATAAGGAAGAAACCGAAGACGAATCTTCGAGTAGTAACTCAAAAAATAATCAATCAGAAGAAGAAAAAACAAAGAGTAATAAAGAAAATAAAACAGATAGCGGAAAAGAATCTGGGAATCCTCCAAAATCAGGAAATTCAACAAACCAAGCTGCAGGAAATAAAACAGGAGGACTTCCAAAAGGTAATGGATTAACCGGAGGAGCAGGCGGTACAGGAACTGTTGGAGGAGCCGGTGGAGCAGGAGGTGCAGGAGTCGCCGGAGGAGCAGGAAGTGCAGGAGCTGCCGGAACTGCCGGAACAGCAGCCGCAGCAGGTGGATCAACTGCAGCTAGTGGAGCAAGCGCCGCAGCAGCAGCTGCAGCGCCAGCATTACCGATAATATTAATAGTAATATTAGTAGTAATACTAGTAATTGGAATAATTGGATTTTTTACTGTCATGCCTGGAATGATATTAGGAAAATTGAAGAAGTTTGGATTTAGAATATTAGAAGGACTAAAAGGGGCTACAACAGGAAATAGTAAAATAGTAACACAAGAAGAATTAAAAGGCGTTGCGCAATATATACAAAATTTAGGTTATGATATTCAAAGTTACGGATTTGCAGATGTTAAATACAAAAAGCCTACAAAAAAAGACTTAGAAGACAACAAAGTAAGTACAAATAAAGAAATAAGTAAAATAGTTCCAGTAAACAGGGACTTAGCAAATGATTATTTATCAGCATATATTACAGCAGATGCACAAACATACGTTGCTGCAGATACATTTTTATTTGCAAGAGTAATAAATGCATGGGATAACATAAGAGCATTAGTAAATAATGATGAATTAAAGAGTATTGATCAATCATCTTCAGGTTTAATAAATATTTTAAATCATAGCATACCATTCGTTAATTCTAAAGATACTATTGATAACGCAGAAGATTATGCAGTTGTAAACACTGAAAAAAGAAAATTATATATAAATACAAAAGTATTTACAATAAATATACCAATTCTTTCTGAATTAAGTACTGCAGTATTAGGTAAGAATAAGGCAAAAGTACAAATAAGAAGAGGTAGTTCATATTCATTTGATTTAGAATCTTGGACAGCAATGTATGGAAGACCACTTGAATTATTTATAGCATTACACACATCAACAATGATGCCAGATTTATCACAAAAAATTGCAACTGGTTCAGATTTCAATACAAAAGTAAATATAGAATTATTAAAAAGTAAAATGACATATGACATTGAGATTAATAGTAAAGAAGGTAAAACTGTTAAATTCTCACATGATACTGATAAATATAGCGAAAGTGATGAACCAATATTAAATGCAAAGCAATTTGTAGAGAACTTTTTAACAACGGCAATCGAACCAGAAGATAGTTCAGTATATAACCGAGTAGTTAATGCAGTAAAGGAAAGAGCCATAGAATATCCTAGTATGGAATTTGAATTTTTCTATGAAATCTGGAAGTCTGGAGAAAATTCAAAAGGTTGGTTTGATTTTGATGGAAAATTAAATTATAAAAAAGCCGTTGAAAAAGTTTTGGTTGGAGAAGATGAACTCGAATTTGAAGATGATGATAATACATTAGCAACGATGAAAAAAGACCATGGACCAATAACAATCGGAGGAGTAGAATTTTCAGGAAGTCAATACTTTGAATTAGCACAATTAATTGCAAAAGGAATGACTCCACAGGATATGTTATATCCAATTATAAAAGATGTAACAAATCACTGGTTCTATGGAACAATAGATTTTATGGGTACAAATGGCAAAGTATCACACGGAGCATACCGTAGAGCAAGAATCGTAGAAAAAAGAATCAAATACGCATCAGACGCAGTTAAGGATAGTGAAAACTCATCAGAAAGTCAATATGATGACATAATATTTGATGATATACAAGATATGATTGATAGAGGTATAACACAAGAAGATATTAACAAGTATGAAAACGGAAAAGTGCAAGATGCAATTAATGCATACAATTTTAAAAAAAGAAATATATATACTGATGACATTTCTAATCCCGGAAATACTGGTGCGATAAGCCCTGATGAAAGTAATGCTTTAAATAACAAAATAGCCCATGAACATACACTAGAGTATCTAAAAGACATGTATAAGAAACAAACTGAAGGAACTTCAACAACAGAAGAAGGCTCGACAAAAGCAGATGAAAAAACAGCATTACAAGCGGCATTTGATATATATTTAGACACAAAGATGAGGGCAATTGATGGTGATAGCGGAATATTCTATCAAGCATCTGAACCAGAATTACTAGGACCTAGTGATCATATTAAAAAAGTTTTTAGTAAGTCTTATTATCAATATGATGGAACAGCTGAAACTGCTAAAAAAATCGCGGCAGCTAAATCAATAGATAAAGGAAGCGATAAATACTATTACGGTGGAGAAGAATATAGCATTGAACAAGAAGATATTGAAGAAAAAGGCGAAGCAGCAAAAGCAAGAAAAGCAGGCGATGTGGAAAATGAATTTTATTCAAGCCCAATGGTAAAGAAAAAAGTAAATTTTGACAAAAATAAAAAGATAGCACTACAAGCTTTAGCAATGCTAGAATCAATGAAAACACATGCCAGCGATGAAGCTTATAAAAACATAAAAGAATTATTATATTCATTAGAATATTTTACAGAAGAAGAATTAACAACTAACACAAAGCAAACCCTATTATGGATTGCCGATAATGGAGAAGTAACAGGACATGAAAAATGGCAAACTGAAAATGTCAAAACAAATTCAAAAGCTGAAAGAGATGACAATACAAAATACAATCTTGTAGTTAAGAATTTAAAACAATCAAACATGAAAATTGTAGCTCCTGAAAATGCTACAGCAAGCTATACATCAGAAGATGGAGGAATATTGACACTATCATTTATTGAAATGTCACAAGACACATATGATATTTTAAATTATAAATACAATGGATTGAAAGATGTAAAAGACAAATCTTATACAGGAAGCTTCACAAAGATTAATAAAAATCTATTAACTGGATATACTATGAAAATTAAAGGTATAAAAGATCCAGGAAAAACAGAATTTAAGCGTGGAGAAACAATTGTAGAAGTAGAAAATGGAATGACTGATTTCGGAAACGAAGATAATGGAAAAGTAGAAATATCATTAATAAATGAAGAAGGTTCACCACATGATAGTATAGAAGAATATATGAAATCAGACTATACAAAAACTGATGAAGAGAACTTGAAAAAGCAAATGCAAATTGAAAAAGAATCATTAGAAAGAGCAGGTTATAAATATACCGGAAGTGCTTCAACACTCACATCAGAAGGTGGTTTAGGTTCGGGTTCAGGAGGAAACAGTGAAGGAATAGATTTCGGGGCAGGAAACTATACAGAGTTCAATCTAACAAATGCCCAAGAAAAATCATTAACAGAAGAACAAAAAGCATTTTTAATTTACATGTATCTAACAGAAAGAGGAATTACACCGAATCAAGCAGCTGGAATAATTGGAAACAATATGCAAGAAACATCACTATCAAGCAATAATATATGGGGATATGACGGCGGAGCGATGGGATTATTACAGCACACCGATGGAGAAAGAAGAGGTTTAGAAAAGCTTTTAAGCGATAGGGGAAAGAGCTTTCAAACACAAAGCTTACTAGAAGATCAATTAGATTATTTTTTGAAATTATATAAAGAAACTTCAAACCATAATTTCTTAGGACAAGCTTCAACAGATATGAAAGCTTTAGGATGGAATGGAGGAGCAAATATTGAATATTTAAGAACTATAGCAAATGTTAAGAACTTCGCAGATCAAGAAGCATTATATGGTAAAATAGTTGGAGAAGAGGGTGGAAAATTAGTAAGAGAAGATGGTTTAGAAGAAAGTCTTTACAACGAATTTAAAGGTTATGCAGAAGCAAAGACAACTTTTTATCAAATGTTTAATAATTCACCATCACCAGAAACCGCAGCAACAGCATTTTGTAGAGGATATGAAAGACCTGAATCAAAAAGTGCACGCCATGATAAATGGACTATCAATAGAGGTGCGATGACATACAATGGCCAACTAATATTGCCACAAGCATGGATGCACAAAAGAAGATATTGGGCTAGAAAATATTTTGATAAATTTACTAACCAATCTGAAATAGATAGAATCAAAGCAAGTCTTCCAGTTCAGCCAACAACACATGATTCAAGAGCATTTGTAGCTAGAACAGTGCAAGGTGGAACAGTAGCAGGAGATTCTGGTGCAGGAGCGAATACTACTGCATTAGCAAATGGAGCAGAAATAGCATTAAATTCAAGCTGGAAATATGCTAATTTTTCAAAAATTAATTCGGGTAAAGCAAAATTATATAAAACAACAGCAAGTAATAAAAAAGGTAAAGTAATAACAGTAAATGCAGGACATGGAACTAGAGGTGGTGAAAGTGTAAAAACACAATCACACCCTGATGGAACAGGAAAGGTAACAGGAGGAACAAATGCAGCAGGAGCTGTAACATCAATGGCTGTATCATCTGGAATGGATTTTACGAATGGACAGTCTGAAGCATCAGTAAATTTAAAAGTAGCTTTAAAGCTAAGAGATAAATTACTTGCAAAAGGCTATGATGTAGTAATGATTCGTGAAACAGCTGACGTCCAATTGGACAATATAGCAAGGACGGTTATAGCCAATAATACATCAGATGCCCATATTGCGATACACTACGATGGAGATGGTGCAAGTAGTGATAAAGGCGTATTTTATATGAAAGTACCTAATGTAGATAGTTATAAAAAAATGGAGCCAGTATCAAGAATGTGGCAACAACATGATCGATTAGGTGACAATCTAGTTGCAGGTTTAAAAGAAAAGGGATTAAAAGTGTTTGGTCGAGGTAGCTTAGAAATGGATTTAACACAGACATCATATTCTACAATACCATCAATCGATATTGAATTAGGAAATAGTACAACTGCAACAACAGACGAAGCAAATGATATTAGAGCTGAAGGCCTTGCAGCAGGCGTTGATAAATTTTTCAATAAATAAGAGGTTTTATGAAAAAATCATATATAATAACAATTATTGCATTGTTGATATTAATAGTAATACAACAAATAGCATATAGAAATGATATAAAAGAAGAGGGTAGTTTACAAACACTTTATTTAAAGGAAATCTTCGCACAATACAAAGGAAAAGTAAAGCCAAAAGAAGTGCAAAGAGCAATGACTAGACTATCATCAAATAATTACAAAATGTTTAAATATAATGAATATAATCCGGAAGAAGTAAAACAAATATATGAAAGATACAAAAATAATGGATTCCAAGATGTACAATCAGTATTCAGTTATATGAAATCATTAAAATCAGTAGCCAATAAAAATAATTGTGAGATTTTATATATTGAAGTTGTACCAGGCACAATGCAAAAAACAGAAGAATATACGCAATTTCAATTAAAATTAACATTTCAATCACTTCAAAGTTTTAATGTATTATTAAAAATATCAAATAAAACAAATGCAGTAAAAATAAAATTATAATGGAGGGAGTAATATGAACAAGAATACAAAGAAAATAATCTTTATAATAGTTGTGTTTATATTACTCTCTATTAATATATTGATTAAATGACTGTTTCTCTAAAAGTTTTATATATGAATAACCAACATTTCCAAAAGTTAAGCTATCTCCTAAACAAATTACTTTCATACTCATAATTTATCGTTTTCTACCCCAATATCAAACTCCTTTTTAAGTGCACTTTCTGTCAAGTAAATAATGACTACATAGCTTATCAGCTGTGCTAAGGTAACACCAAGACCTATCCATCCGATAGTATCAATATCCTTATTTTTGCAAAAAGTCATGATTACAATCGCTAAAATGGTTGTAGGAAAAAACATTTTCATAGAGTTACGAGCACACACTCTCTGGGCAAAATCCCAAGTGCTTCGGTTAATCATAGAACGTGATGTTCTATAGCCCATGATACCGTTGACTTTTTTGATCCTCGGACACACATACCACATGAAAATCAAAGAAAATGGTACCAGTAAAGTCATTATAAACATAAATATCCAAAATTTCATTGTTTGCATCCCTTAAATATCAACAATAATGATTATATTTAATATCAACCATGAAAATTCATGAAACCTTCTACTGTAGTATTAAAAAGTTCATCCGAAAAATTGAGTCTCATCATACTTGTACCTTGAACAGCAAAATATGCCGTGGTTTTATCAGTAATAACCTTAAGTAGTGCTTCTATACCATGGTCATCAATATCAAATAGATACCCAAATTCAACCTTCGTATACGCTAATTCATTGTAGTCAGAACCTTCCTCTAGTAGACCAATCGCAACATTGGCAATATTTTCCTTTAGCTCCTTGTTGTTAATTTCATTTGACTCTTTAGCTCTCAAAATTAAAACCTCCATAATTAGTTGTACTTTTATTCAAATACAATAAAAGATAATGCTGCTATATATATTACTACTCCTATAATAAACTCAATTAAACCTATCTGACTAGCGTAGCTCTCGGTCTTACGTCCAGCTTTAAAATCTGCCTCAAATCCATTGACTAAATTATATTTTTTCTTAAAGTAAATTAGATAGCCAAATTATGAGTAGCAAATATATCATTTCTAATCTACAGCCATATAACTATAATAATAGGTATAATTGTCATAACTTTATCAATGAGTTTTATAATTTCACCACTTGCCTAATGCAAAGCCTAGTACTCTCAGAGAATCGAAATGCAGTAATTTTGATAACAAGTATATTAAGCATATTTCAAGCCATATTCTTAATTCTATATTTTCTTAAATAAATACTGGATTATAAAGTATTTTAACAAAGCAAAATAATGCACAATATAAAAGCAAGCGCTTAATTTCACGTTTGCTTTTATGATACTTTTTTAATTAACTAAATATGAAAAATCTTTGTCAAATCCTTATTGAATAATGATAACTATGATTTACGTCTTAACCTTATACCTAAAGTCAATACAAGCAATGTGCTCGTCAATACTGCTACGTATAGAGCCATAGGTGAATTATCTCCTGTATTAGGATTCTTAGCTTTGTTGTCATTCTTTACAGGTGGCTTTGCAGGAGGCTCTGTCTGCTTGTCTTTATACACAGCATATACATCTGTAACTTCCTTTGTGAATTCTGCATTTCCATCAAATTTCTGTCCTGTCTCAGCATTTACCCAATGTGAGAAAACCTTTCCTACAGGTGCAGCAGGATTGGACGGAAGTGTTCCTCCAACGAGTTCAATCTTATTGCCTCGTATTGTTGTCAGAGTCTTGAGTAGCTTGCTCGCATCATTATTATCAAGTGCATCCTTATTTTCCCAGAAATTTATCTTTACAGCAGGTGCCCAAACATATGCTACTCCATTGTGATTCTCCCCAACATAATATGTGTATGAAGGGTGACCCGGATCCTTAGGATCTGCTGCGATATTTATTGCTCCATTGGCAAATCCTTTTATGTCAAAACGCGTCAGAGCCTCTCCTGAAGTATTTACAGCTTGTGTACTTACAGCAGAACCTGTCGTAACAGCCTCCTCTACGCCATTAACTACATGTGTAGCAGGATTTTCTAAAACAGAACCGCCAATTATAACAGATCCGTTTGTTCCGCCTGTAAGCAGAGGAACTGAACCGTTATCTACGCTCTTACCCTTTAATGTAACATGTGCCTTGTCATGAGCTACAAGCATGCTGCCATCAAAAGCGTAATCGTATCCTTCAACATTTAAAATACTATTATCACTGACAGCAACTCTTGCACGCCTAACACCGCTTTTAGCCACTCCGCCTATAGCTTTTACATTAAGCTTAGCTCCATTCACAAGCAGTATTGTGTTCTTAGTGTTATCTGCAGCATTTATGCCTCTGCCTGCTGCACTTGTATTTATTTCAAATGTTGCCCCATCTATCTTAAGATGACCTGAATTAGGAATTACCATTCCATATCCCGAAGCACCTGCTCTTTTTTCGTTTATCGTTACCTTAGTATTTGCACCTTTGACATTCATTTGTCCGTTCATATATAGGTCGCCAAAGGTTCCATTTCCGTTATTTTCCAGTGTCATCTGTGCACCATCTGATACATTAAGATTTCCACCATCAAACTCGACTCCACCTTCGTCTCCGCTCTGAGCACAATTTTTAACAACGAAGTTCCCACCTCTAATGTTAGTTGTATTACCTGTTAACAGAGCATAAAAACCATATCCCGGCGCACCATCAATGGTAAAATTAGTATTGTTGAAATTGAATACTACAGATGCATCATTAGACCATATACCATAATTGATTGGCTTATTAAGTAAAAAACTTCCCGAACCTGTAAATGTAGTCTCAGAGTTTGCATATCCTCTAAAGTCTCCGCCATTAAACGTAACCTTTGCACCGGAGTTTGCCTGAATGGTTACTTTTCTTCTAATATCTACAGGTTTTGTCATTGTGTAGTCGTATGTTCCTGACGGAAACTCAACTACGTCATAAGCATTACCTGATGGATCCTTTGTCGTTCCATCTATTATAGATGCGATCTGATCACCCGTCTCCGAACCTGTAGCTGTATATGTGCTGGCAGCATACACCATACTCGTAGGCATAATCATCATCAAAGCTAACAAGAATGTCAAAATAAGTGCGAC
>ENA-OWLX01000918-OWLX01000918.1-metagenome-genome-assembly--contig:-NODE-918-length-11187-cov-12.431818_pt1 | contig 11187 bp, 12 predicted proteins | sample MGYA00245351_ERZ651106 | MGnify/ENA primary metagenome ERZ651106 (study PRJEB26857, sample SAMEA4031768) | metagenome | biome: human; feature: oral; material: saliva | place: Philippines | collected 2014... | reverse complement strand
TTTACATGGTCTACCTCATTGATAATCCTGTTGGTCACCTTTTCAAGTACTTCCCATGGAAGTCTCGCAGCCTCTGCTGTCATAAAGTCTATTGTCTTAACTGCACGAAGTGCTATAGCATAGTCATAAGTTCTGTAATCACCCATTACTCCTACGCTTCTCATATTTGTAAGAGCTGCAAAGTACTGGTTGATTTCCTGTGAAAGTCCTGCCTTATCTATCTCCTCACGGTATATAGCATCAGCATCCTGAACTATCTTTACCTTTTCGGCTGTAACTTCACCTATAATTCTGATTCCAAGGCCCGGTCCCGGGAATGGCTGACGGAATACAAGATGCTTTGGAATACCAAGCTCAAGTCCCGCCTTTCTTACTTCATCCTTGAAAAGATTGCGAAGCGGCTCAATAATTTCCTTAAAATCAACATAGTCAGGAAGTCCGCCTACATTGTGGTGAGACTTGATGACTACAGACTCACCGCCTACACCGCTCTCTACTACATCAGGATAGATGGTTCCCTGCACTAGGTAGTCAACTGTTCCGATTTTCTTAGCCTCTTCTTCAAATACTCGGATGAACTCCTCGCCTATTATCTTACGCTTAGCCTCAGGCTCAGTAACTCCTGCAAGCTTATCGTAGAATCTCTGCTGTGCATTTACTCTTATAAAGTTAAGCTCATAGCAGCCATCTGGTCCAAATACAGCTTCTACTTCGTCTCCTTCATTTTTACGAAGCAAGCCATGGTCTACAAATACACAGGTAAGCTGTTTGCCGACTGCCTTAGAAAGAAGAACTGCTGCCACTGAAGAATCAACTCCGCCTGATAAGGCACAAAGCACCTTACCGTTTCCTACTTTTTCTCTGATTTCCTTTATGCTGCTTTCTGCAAAAGCTAACATTTTCCAGTAAACCTATTTCAGTCTATATGATGTGCGGACTTCAGGGGGCTGGAAAAACAACAATGTGCGGTAAACTTGCAAAGTACCTCACAAAACAAAATAAGAAAGTATTATTAGTAGCTTGTGATATATATAGACCTGCAGCTATAGAACAATTAAAAAATTATAGTTTCGATATGTGTTTTATTGGATGTAATGGGGTTGATGAGAATTTTGGAGTTACTACAGCTGATGAAAGTGAAGCATTTATTAAGAATTTGGCTATTCAAAATAGTAAGAAAAAATATGTTTTAGCAGATAAGACAAAATTTGGTCATAGAAAATTCCAGAAGTTTGCTGAACTAGATGAAGTAACAATATTATCTTATGAGGTACCAGAAAAATATAAAAGTTACAAAAATATAATAGAGATTAAGTAGAAGGAGGAAGTGTAAGTGTATTATACTATAACTTTAAATCCAGCGGTAGACATGTTAACAACAGCGGAAAACTTTGCTCTTGGAAAATTAAATAGAACAGGGGAAGCTAAGTATGTTGTTGGTGGAAAAGGTATCAACATTTCAATGTTATTAAAAAATGTTGGGGTAGATACTTGTGCATTAGGATTTGTTGCCGGGTTCACAGGATATTTCATTAAAACAGAGTTAGACAAACTTGATGTTAAATATGACTTTGTTGAAACTTTAGGTGCAACTCGTATCAATATGAAGTTAACTACTGAGACTGAAACAGAAATTAACGGTCAAAGTAGTGCGGTTAGCGAAGAAAATGTTAATGAATTCTTTAAAAAATTAGATAAACTAACATCAGAAGATGTAGTATTTTTATCAGGGAATGTTATTGCAGGAATGGGTGTAGAAGACTTTAAAGCTATCGCTAAAAAAGTATCTGAATCAGGTGCGACATTAATAGTTGATAGTAATAAAGACTTAGTGTTAGATACATTACAATATAAACCATTTGTAGTAAAACCTAATGAATTTGAATTAGGAGAAATGTTTGGTGTAACATTAAATGGTTTAGATGAAATATTAGATTATGCTAAAAAACTTCAAGAACGTGGAGCGAAAAATGTACTTGTTTCACGTGGAGCAGACGGCGCAATCTTACTTACAGAGGCGAATGAAGTGTTTGAAGTGAATGTAGCAAAAGGAAAAATTGTTTCGACTGTTGCAGCTGGAGATAGTATGTTAGCTATGTTCGTTGCGAAATATAACGAAACAAAAGATTATGCTGAAGCTTTAAAATATGCCTCTGCAGCAGGAGGAGCTACATCATTCTCAGTAGGTGTAGGAAGCAAGGCTCTAATTGAAGAACTTGTGCCTCAAATCAATGTAAAAAAACTAAAATAGATTAAAGAAAAATAATTAAGGAGACTTTTTTAATGAAATTAACAGATGTTATTAATTATGATTTAACACAGTTTGGTTTTAGTGCGGCAAATAAAAATGAAGCATTAGACAAATTAACTACTATGTTAGTAGAAAAAAACGTTATTAAAAGTAAAGACAATTTTTTAAATGCTTTATTAGCGCGTGAAGCTCAATCAACAACAGGTGTTGGTGAAAATGTTGCGATTCCTCACGCTAAAAGTGCTGATTTTGACAAAGCTATGATTGTTTACGCTAAAAGTAATGAAGGTGTTGAGTGGGAAAGTTTTGATGGACAACCAGCTAAACACATCTTTATGATTTGTGCACCGGATGGTGGGGCTGATGAACACTTAAAAGCTTTAGCTTCATTATCTCAAGCTTTAATGGATCCTGAAGTAAAAGCAGGTTTAGATGCGGCAACAACTAAAGAAGATGTGGAAAAAGTATTTTCTGACTTTGTTGCTAAATCAGAAGCGCCAAAAGAAGAGAAAAAAGAAGAAGCTAAATCAAGTGGAGAAAAACCTTATATTATAGCTGTTACGGCTTGTCCTACAGGTATTGCACACACATTTATGGCAGCTGAAAAAATAAAAGAAACAGCTAAAGAAATGGGACTTGATGTTAAAGTTGAAACAAATGGTCAAATCGGTGTAGAAAACAAACTTACTAAAGAAGATATTGAAAGAGCAGCAGGTATTATCGTTGCTGCCGATAAAAAAGTAGAAGTTGCTCGTTTTAACGGACGTCCAACAATTATGACAAAAGTTGCTGATGGTATTAATAAACCAAAAGAACTTATTCAAACTATTTTAGATGGTAAAGCACCAATTTATAATCATGATGGTGCAGAAGATGCAGCAGAAGATTCTACTGGAGATGAAAGTATTTGGCGTCAAGCTTATAAACACCTAATGGAAGGTGTAAGTAATATGCTACCATTTGTAGTAGCTGGTGGTATTCTTATTGCGATATCATTTATTTGGGGTATTAACTCATTTAACCCAGAAGATCCAAGTTATAATAAATATGCTGAAGTGCTATTCTACTTAGGTAAAATTTCATTTAGTATGATGTTACCAATCCTTGCTGGATTTATTGGACGTAGTATTGCGGATAGACCAGGGTTTATCGTTGGTATGGTCGGTGGTATCTTAGCTGATCCAAGTATTCTTAGTCTGAAAAGTGATGTATTAGCATATACACCATCAGGATTCTTAGGTGCGTTAGTAGCCGGGTTCTTAGCTGGAGGAATAATTTCATTCCTTAAACTAGCGTTCAAATGGATGCCTCGTTCATTAGATGGAATTAAACCAATATTCTTATTCCCTATCCTAGGATCACTAATCATGGGATTATTAATGATTTATGTAATTAACGCTCCAATGGCGTCAGTTATGGTAGGTTTACAATCATTCTTATCAGGTTTAAGTGGAAGTGGAAAATTCATCCTTGGTTTCGTAGCTGCGTCAATGATGGCTATCGATATGGGTGGACCAATTAACAAAGCGGCATACGTAACAGGTACAGCTCTACTAACTGCTTCAGGAACAGCTGGAAGTGATGTAATGGCAGCAGTAATGATTGGTGGTATGGTACCTCCGTTAGCAATTGCTGTTTCAGCAACAATTAATAAAACTATTTGGCCAAAATCTCAACGTAGTGGTGCGTTAGTGAACTATGTAATGGGGTTAGCATTTATTACTGAAGGAGCTATTCCATTTGCAGCAAGTAATCCATTACGTGTAATTCCACCATTATTCTTATCAAGTGGAGTTGCAGGAGCATTAAGTATGGTATTTGGTTCTGTATCAAAAGCACCGCATGGTGGTATCTTTGCAATTGCGGTAGGTGCGGTAAGTAATCCATTAATGTACTTACTTGCATTAATAGTAGGTGCGTTATTAGGTGCAGTATTATTAATTGCTTCACTAAATTTCAGAAAAAATAAATAGTATTTAATAGCAAAAATCCTTAAAGTCTTTTGAACTTTAAGGATTTTTTGTTTAACTAAAACTTCCCCAGTAACTAGTGCGGATGTTATTTTTACAGTTACCTGTAGCCATATAGCGACGTTCATTGGAATATGAAAGATAGCTGATCCAGATAAACCCTTCATTCATAATATAACTATCGTAGTTGACTTTTTCTCCGTAGGAATAATTAGCTACTACATGACCTTGGATGCTAGGTTTATCTCGAACGTTGATAGAAGTAACATTAACTTTGAATTGTCCAGTTTCATCTGTTCGTTGCCATGCATCCTCGTTGTCGTAGCACGGTCTAATAAATCCTACTAGGTGAGTATCGTCTCTTGTCATCAACTTAGCTGTACCACCTCGAGAAGGAGTGCCGTCAACGTTTTGTTCTACAGAGGTAATCATATTGCCTTGTACTTTGATAACAATACCAACATGTCCGTATATATCCCAAGTACCCCATTGCCAAATAGCTATATCGCCAGGTGCTATAGTAGTTTGTCCTTTTAAATATCTGCGCCAACCTTTAGGAAGTGGATTTTTTAGATAATCAATAGCATTTCCAAACATTCGATAATTACCGAAGTATTGCGAATATGCCATAGTAAGGTCTACGCACTGTGCTCCATACATACCATCCATATCAATCCAACGATAAAGATTATTTTTAGCCCAATTAACCATAGCTTCTTGTGTAGCCATAAGAATCCTCCTTTATTTTAAATCGGTAGTTTTACTATCTAATTTAATTTCGATAATTTTAATTAAATCATTAACGCTTTTTCCAATATTTTGTAAGGTTTTATCCAGTTTTACTATAAAAAATACCGCAACAAAAATTGGGAAACCTACAGTATTAATAAAATTAAGAATATCCATAATAAAAAAAGGTGCGACTTTCGCCGCACCCGCCTCCTTCCAAATTATTGAAGAACAGTTTCTTCAGTAGTTACATAAGAGGCTTTTTTGAATTCTGCTAGTGTACGTTTTTCATTGTTAAAAACTTTTGTAGCAATGATTTTTTGACCTACAGCTTCAGCCTCCGCTTTTGTTAAATTATCTTTTGGATAATTTAATGTGATATGATAAGATTTTTTATCTGCAGTAGTAAAGTATAAATTTAATTTTTTTTGCATAGTTTAGTTCTCCTTTATTAGATAAGTTCTTTAGTTGTTACAGTTATATTATCGATAGTTTTTGATAATAATTTTCCGATATTATCTCCAACATCTTTTAAAGTAGTCTCATCAACAGTAGTGTTAGCGTCAAAAGTATAGCTTTTTACGACTTGTTTGTCACCTTTTTCTTCGGCGTAGTTTAATTTTAAAACTTTTTTTAATATTCTCATGTGAAAATCTCCTTTTTTTATATTATTTGTATTTTTTGTCTTAGGCCTCTGACACTATATATATCGAAGGAAAATTTAAAATTTCCCAAGAAATATTTAAGAAAGTAAAGTTAGTAAAGTTAATGTGGATTTATAATGAAAATGTGGTATAATATATTCATTGAAAAAGTGTGAAATGTGATTAAACCGGAATTTAATTTACACATTTAAAGGAGTTTTAATTATTATTAAGGTACAAATACTATAATGTAAGGTGGTAGGTTTTGAAAAGTTATGGTTTTGTATTGGAAATTTTGAAAAAAAACAAAGAAGAAGGACTGATAAAAATGAAGGATAACAAATTATTAAAAGTTTTATGGGGGATTGTTCTAGCGATCTTTTTATGCAGTGCTATCTTTATAGGGATAAGTTACTTCTCTGGTGGGGATAGTTCATCGAGTAAAAAATCGAGTGAAAATTCAACGACAACTACTGACAAAGATAAAGATAAAGACAAGGATAAAGAGTCTTCATCTGACAACAAAGATGATGAATCTTCATCTGATGATAATAAAACTGATGAGCAAAAATATAGAGAAGGTCAAGACTCAGACAATAACTCTTCGGACAACTCATCTGATAATAATGCTTCTAATAGTAGTTCAAGAGAAAATAAAGACAATAACTCAAATAGAAGCAATAGATCATCAAATAGTAGCTCAAGAAACAATAGCTCAAATAGCAATAGAAACACTAATACATCAAAACCGAGTGAAGATAATAACAGTGGTTCAAATGCTTCAACACCTGGTACATTTAAAAACTCTCAAGATGCACACAAATATGCTGACGAAGAAATTAATCGTCTAGCTAAAGAGAATAAAAAAAGTTACGAATACACTTTAGGACGCAATAATAAAGGTGAAGTAACTGTAAATATTAAACAAAAATAATGAGTTAAACTAACTTAAGTTGTGTGCAAGTACAGAGCTTAAGTTAGTTTTTTTAAAAATTAATGTTCTAATTATATACTGTAAATGCTTAGCTATAACCAATTATCATTGGTTATAGAGCTGGGGAAAATCTTTGAAATAACACTAAAAATAGAAAATTTATATAAATCTTAGCTAATTCTTAAAATAAGTGTTATAATAGAATATGAAAATTATCTGATAGAGGAAAAACTAACTATGAAAAATAATAAACTATTTAAAATAATGATAGGACTTGTGTCTGTAATAGTAGTTGCAGGTGTAGTCTATTTTGGTGTTAGTTATTTTAACGGAGAGGATAATCAGAAAAAGACTAATAACCAAGTTACAGAAAAGAATGAAAGTAAAAATGAAGATAAATCAAATAATAAAGAAGAATCATCAAATAAAAATGAAGACAAAAAAGATGATAACAACAGTACTAATCAAGAAAGTCAAGGAAATCAACAACAATCAGGTTCACAATCTAAGCAATCATCAAATAACAATGCTAAGAATGTAATCACAAGCCCTAGCCAAGGGTCAAATAGCTCTAATTCATCTAGTGGTGTAATAAAATCACAAGAGTATGGCGGGAAAAAGATTTCTGGAAATCAAGGATTAGGAACAACAGGGAAAGTTTTTAAATCACAAAAAGAAGCTATGGAATTTGGGAATAGTGAGGTTGCGCGTCTTGCTAAAGAAGATCGTAAACCAAGACAATTCTCTGTTAGTAAAGTAGCTGCAGATGATGGTTCAGTATTAGGGTGGACAGTTGATATATATGTAGATAATTCAACTACAACTAATAGTAATGATAAAAATGAGAGCAACTAGAAAAATCTAGTTGCTCTATTAAAATTAGGATAGAATTATGAATACTCTTTGTTCTTTAAATATAACACAACATAATTGTCTAGTCAAATAATTGAAAGTGCTTTAATTAAGAGGAAAAATATGCGTATAGGAATAATAGCTGAATTTAATCCACTTCACAGTGGTCATAAATATTTAATAGATCAAGCAAAAAATATAATAGAAAAAAATGGTGGGGGAGAAATTGTCTGTGTTATGAGCGAATTTTTCACGCAAAGAGGAGAAATAGCTATAGTAGATGGTTATATTCGAGCGGAAGAAGCTGTTAGAGCAGGCTGTGATATGGTGATTGCACTTCCTTATTTAGCGAGTGTCGCTTATAGTGATGATTTTGCCAAAAAAAGTATAGAAATTTTATCGAATTCAGGAATTACCCATCTTATCTTTGGAACAGAAGATACTTCAATAGAAATGTTTGAAGAAATTTATAATAAGCAACAAAATATAACTGAAGAACAATATAGAGAATTGTTAAAGCAAGGATATAACTTCGCGACTATTAATAGTAAAATACTAGGGTTACAAAATGATATTCCAAACTTTATTTTAGCGTATAGTTATTACAAAAATATTCGTAAATATGCGCCTAATATTAAACTCTTACCGGTTAAAAGAAAAGGTCAAGGGCTTAATAAAGAAGAGGTAGAAGATAAACAATTCTTAAGTGCCACAGCAATAAGAAAAAATATAAATAATAGCGTGGTAACAAACTATTTATCTAAAGAAATGATTAGAAATATTCGAGCAAGCAAAATTTTATCGGAAGAGGACTTTTTCGACTTAATAAAATATAAGATATTATCTCTAGGAAAAGTAGGGTTAAAAAATATATATGATGTTAATGAAGGTCTAGAAAATAGAATATATGACATGGCGAATATAGCCGCTGATTATCAAGAGCTAGTAAATAGTATATCTACAAAAAGATATAGCAAAAAGAAAATTCAAAGAATATTACTGCATATATTAACTAATACAACAAAGGCTGATTACAACGAATTTTTTGGAACAAAAGTATTTAGAGTGTTAGCGGCTAAAGAAGATAAAGCTAGCATAATACGAGAAATAAATAATCAAAACAATATTACTTTAGTGCCAGTTTTAAACAGTAAGACTAGCGGTTATTTTGTTCATGATATAAAAGTAGCTCGCATATATAACTTAAAAGCGCAACAAGAAGATATATTTAGAAAAAACATAATATTAATAAAATAAAAGAAGTGACTTGAATTTTTTACCAAGTCACTTCTTTTACATACTAGGTTCTATATAAAACTCTTTATTTTTATTTTTATGTGAACGTGTAGCTATAAAGTATACTGTTAGTAAGAACACTGCAGTAATTACCCAGTTTACAGAGTCTGCAAGACAGATTGCTAAAAATCCGAATGAATCTGTAAGGAAGACTACTATAACAACACGGTTGATTAACTCGATGATACCTGCCATCATCGCAGTAATTGGGAATCCGTATCCTTGTAATGCACTACGATAAACTATTATAAGGCCTAAAGGAATATAGGCAAGAGTTACGTTGTTAAAGTAGGTTACTGTAGCATGTGTTAATTCTTCGTTAGGTGCAGTAGTAAATAATGAAATAAAGTTTGGCCCGAAAAATCTAATAACGATAGTACTAAAAATAGCACAACCTATAGTAATTAATGTTGTATATTTAACGGCTTTTGGTATGCGGTACATACTTTTAGCTCCGATGTTTTGGCTAATAAATGTTGAAATAGCTGTACCTAAAGCAACGTAGACATAAGATATAATATTTTGAATACGTACACCTACACTATATCCGGCGATATAGTTAGTTCCGAATCCATTAAGAAATTTTTGAACAACTATTAGTCCGATACCTGTAAAAGAAAACTGCATTCCCATAGGAGCACCTTGTAAAATAAGATCTTTCATATGAGAGACATCTAATACAGCATCTTGTTTAGTAAGTCGTATTTGAGGATATTTTCTATTTATGTAAATATAGCAACAAAGAGCTGAAGCTGCCTGTGCGATTATAGTTGCTACCGCACTTCCCTCTACTCCCCAACCAAATATAGCAACAAAAATATAAGCTAAAATGGCATTTATCACTACTGAAAGTAGTAAGAATAAGACTGGAGTGAAGCTATTACCTATACTTCTAAGAGTAGCGGCGAATAAATTATAAATTAAAGAAGAAGCACAACCTATATATAATATAAATAAGAATTTATGCGCGCCATCAAATAACTCAGCAGGAGTACTAATAAGCTCAAGAAGATAAGAGTTGACTAGTGACAGAACAATAGTAAATACTATTCCGATAATAATAGATAAAATAATAGAGTTAAAGAAATATTTCCTAAATTCTTTAAAATCACCAGCTCCAAAGCTTCTGGCCATAATTACCCCGAAACCGTAGGCAGAACCAATAAGGAATCCCATAACAATGAAGTTAATAGGATTTGCGACACCTACGATAGCTATTCCACTTTCTCCTACGTAATGACCAAGAATAATAGAGTCAATAATTAGGTATAAGTTTTGAAGTAGCCCTCCAATAAAAATAAAAATAGAAAAGTGTATTATTTTTGATAATATAGGCCCTTTGGTCATATCATGCATAAAAACACCTCTTTCTAATTGTTTGCAAAGTTCTAAATAAATTTTATAATATGTTATTTAAAACATCATAGTAATTTTAAACTAGAATCAATAGAAAATCAATTGAAAACAAAGAGGTGTTTCAAAAGAAAGTATAAATTGCTGAATAATTTTATTCAATATACATCTCTTTTAAAGCACCTTTTGAGAGGAGTATTAATCTCTATTTTTTTAATTATGTTTTGTATTCAGCAAAGTGGCAATACATTTATTTTTTATACTTTTTAATAATCTATAACCTTGTGATTTTGAAATCTTTCTTAATTTTATAGTTTTATCAAAATTATTAGTTTTCATAAATGTACTAAAAAACTCTTTTTCTTGATCTGTCAATTCGCTATCTATACTCGAAAAAAATTCAAACTTTATAATGTTAAAGTCAGGTTCAGAAAATAGAGTAGTTTTTTCTACTTCTTCAAAATTAATTATTTTTTGTCGATTTCTACGACGGATTTCATCGATAATTTTTCTCTTCATCGTTGAAAAAGAAAATTTATCGAAGTCATCTCTCTTAATCTCCCCAGCTTCTAGAATCAAAAAACTAACAAGTAAACCGTCTAACGCAAACCCATAGAACTCCCTATAATCTTTAGGTGCGATGTTAACCTTTTTTAAAGCTAATAGTATTAATTGTTGTTTTTCTTCAACTAGTTTTTGAAATTCTTCTTCCTGTTCCTCAGAAAGATTATAGTCTTTCATACTTTTTTACCTCCCTAAAAGACTCCTCTCATATATATACCTTAAAAAATCTAAGGTTTGTAACAAAAATTAACAATAATCATCAAATTTAATAAGATCTTTTCTTAGTTTCTTAAGTATTTTATCCCTTTGTCTACTTATAGCCATAGCATTTGTATGTCTGATACTAGCTAATTTTCTGAGGGAATAATTTTTAAAATATATCCCCAAAATTATTACTTTTTCACCCTTGTCTAGTTTATTTATAGCCTTATATAATGCGTTGTAGATTTCCTTTGTTTCATAAAGTTGGCTTGGTAAAGACCTAGTATCTCTAACCTGATTAACGGCGTTAAAGCTCCCGCTATCATAGCTGGAAAAATGTATTAATTTATTTTTTTGGTCTAATTTTTTCGTATAGTAATACCTAGATCGGAA
>ENA-OWLX01000917-OWLX01000917.1-metagenome-genome-assembly--contig:-NODE-917-length-11188-cov-13.440941_pt1 | contig 11188 bp, 7 predicted proteins | sample MGYA00245351_ERZ651106 | MGnify/ENA primary metagenome ERZ651106 (study PRJEB26857, sample SAMEA4031768) | metagenome | biome: human; feature: oral; material: saliva | place: Philippines | collected 2014... | reverse complement strand
TTCTTAGCTACCAAGTCATTGGTTGGGCTGATGCCCGGATGTCTGAGAATCATCCATTCCCTCCTTCTATTATACCATATTTTAAAATCTAATTTTGCTAGATTCGATGGTTCTATCTATTTATTCGGAAAAAAGAGGATAAATGAAATAGTAAATAAAAAATAAGAAAAGCGGATAAGCAATAAATTTTAAGATTATCTGTCTTCTCCGCTTATCTGATAATAAATAAGGTTCGCAATATAGCCTTTTCTCTCTACACCATTTGCAACAGTCTTTAGATAGGATATTCCAGTCTTATCCATGACACGACCTGAAGCTGGATTGAGACTGACATAACGTGCCTTGACTTCTTGAAAGCCTGCTTGAGTAAAACAAAAGTCCAAAACCGCTTTCAAGGCCTCCGTCATCATATCATGACCCCAGTATTTCTTGCCTAGCACATAACCAATTTCACAAGAAAAATCGTTCTCATCTATTGCAACGATGCTGATATCTCCTATCACCTGCTCCGGGTTTTCTTTGAGGTAAATGGCCCATTTGTAATAGTTGGGATTGGCATAGGAAGCAACTCAATTACGAATCGAGTTTCGAGTGACCTCAACATCAGGATGGGGATTCCAAGTAACATAGGTCAGATTCTCAGTAGACGAAGCCCAATTTTGAAACATGGCTTCCGCATCACTCTCAACAAATCTTCTCAAGATTAAACGGTTTGTCTGTAATATTTGCGTACCTATTGCTTTCATGATGTTACCTCGTTTTCTGGTGTGTGATTCTCTATTCAATCTCCATTGAAACTATAGTATATCGAGATAAGCTGTAGACAAATCAACTGGGGCATTCACATTAATTTCTAAAAATACTTTAGAAGTTAATTGGTACTATTCTAGATTCAATTTATTAGACTTTCAGTCAGTAGGTTTGAAGAAATAAAATCTAAATTCACTTTCTATATTATACTCAATGAAAATCAAAGAGCAAACTAGGAAACTAGCCGAAGGCTGTACTTGAGTACGACAAGGCGACGTTGACGTGGTTTGAAGAGATTTTCGAAGAGTATTACCCTTCTTTCTTGCATTGCTTTCTTAGATATGCTACAGTTGTGGTAGCGATTACAAAACAAAAGGAGTATGTTATGAAAAATCCAGCTTTGTTAGAAGAAATCAAGACTTATAGAGGAAGGGATGAGGTTCCGGAAGACTTTGATGCTTTCTGGGATGGGGAAGTGAAAAAAGTTTCAACACTTCCAGCCTACCAGTTGGAGGAAAGAGATTTCCACATTCCTCAAGTCAAGTGCTATGAGTTAACATTTGAAGGAAGCAAGGAAGGAAAGGTCTATGCGCGCGTCGTTCTTCCAAAGAGTGAGGAGAAGGTTCCTATAATCTTCCATTTCCATGGTTATATGGGACGTGGCTGGGACTGGACCGACATGTTGGCCTTCACTGTGGCTGGTTACGGTGTTGTATCCATGGACGCTCGAGGCCAGTCAGGATATTCGCAGGACGGTTTGCGTTCTCCTCTGGGAAATACGGTCAAGGGGCATATTATCCGTGGTGCTGTAGAAGGTCGGGATCATCTCTTTTATAAGGATGTTTATCTGGATATTTACCAGTTGGTTGAGATTATGGCCAGTCTGCCTCAGGTGGATGAGAAGCGCCTTTCTAGCTATGGTGCCTCACAAGGAGGGGCTCTAGCCTTGGTTGCGGCAGCGCTCAATCCTCGAATTGAGAAAACTGTTGCCATCTATCCTTTCTTGTCAGACTTCAGACGAGTGCTTGAGATTGGTAATACTAGCGAGGCTTACGATGAACTTTTCCGTTATTTCAAGTTTCACGACCCCTTCCATGAAACTGAGGAGGAAATCATGGCGACCCTTGCCTATATTGATGTGAAAAATCTTGCCCATCGTATCAAGGGTGAGGTCAAGATGATTACGGGTTTGGACGATGATGTTTGCTACCCTATTACCCAGTTTGCGATTTACAACCGTCTGACCTGCGATAAGGCCTATCGCATCATGCCCGAGTATGCTCACGAAGCCATGAATGTATTTGTTAACGACCAAGTCTACAATTGGCTCTGTGGCAGTGAGATTCCTTTTAAGTATATGAAATGATGAATGAGAGAGTCTAGTAGCTCTCTTTTTGTACAGAGTCTAGTCAGCAAATATTCTAGTTCATATATACTTTGAAATTCATACTCTTCGAAAATCTCTTCAAACCACGTCAGCTTTATCTGTAATCTCAAAACAGTGTCTTGAGTAGCCTGCGGCTAGCTTCCTAGTTTGCTCTTTGATTTTTATTGAGTATGAGTTTTTTTCTGGGCTGTGGTGTCAAACAATTCATTTTCTATCTAGTTGGGTATAAGCTATTTCAATACATTGGAAAGCGTCTGTGAAATGTGTTATAATTTATAAGAAAATATACAGTTTCGCTACAAATGAAAATTTATATATAAGTTTATGTATAACTCAGTTTTTCTGATTAGGATAATATCTTACAAAAACTATATTCTTGGAGATACAGTACTTAAATATTATTTGTAAAGGAGCAAAATAGTCTATGGCTATTTTTATTGTAAGAATCAAAGTAGAGAGTGTTATGCTAATGGAAACTGTAATATTTTATTTTTAAGAATATACTTGGATAAATTAACTTTGAAAGTTAAAGTGAGGTAATGTATGTTTGTGTGTTTAAAAGGTTTGGGAAAATTTCGTAAATCCAAAGCTTATGGTTTAATTGGTTGCTTGACACTATCCGCAGTGATCGGCTTAGCTGCACCAGAGTTACCAGTTATTGGTGGCGGGGTTGTTTCTGCTGATGTCATTCAAGGCGGTAGTGATATTCACGATGTGGACGTTCATAGTAAATCTGCAGAAGGTGTTGCTATGACTTATACCACTTATGATAGTGGAACAAGTGGAAAACAAACAGCTTCTGGTAGTGGGGTATTTGTTGCACCAAATGTGATGGTGACAGTGGCGCATAACTACTATGATAAAAACCAAGAGGATAAGTCTGCGGTCTTACGTGGTGGAGAGTCTGCTCGTAGTTATGTTGTGATGAACTCAGAAACAGAGAAGAGTAACAAAGTACCCACATCAGGGGTATCCGAGTCTCTTGAAAAAGACTCTATTCATTTGTATGATGAGAAGAATTTTGGGAAAGACTATAGCAACGATTTAGCAGTAGTTATCACTAAAAAAACTGTCGAAGCTATGACAGGTGGTGAGGACTCTCCAAGAGAGTTGAGTGATAAAGAGGTTTCTACGGGTGATAAAATCTCTATGGTCGGCTATCCTAATGATTTTTCGACTCCAAATTTAAGTGAAGAGAATAAAGCTCGCTTGAAAGACGGTAAGGCTTATTCAGTCTCAACAACTGTAAGCAGTGTCAATAAAGAGAGTGGTGCAGTCACTTATCATTCCTCAGCTTTAGGAGGTTTTTCAGGTGCTCCTTTGTTTAATGATAAGGGAGAGGTAGTCGGTATCCATCAGCACGGAACAAATACTTCAAGCGCCCCTGAGAGTGAGCGTATTGGGGGTGGTACGATTTTTACGGACAAGCACAGAGCTTGGATTCGTTCTATGATTGATAAATATGGTATAAAGGGTTGGTATATAGATGGTGCAAACCGTTACTACTATGATGAAAATCATATAGCTTTAAAAGATGTAGAGTCTGAGATTGACGGTGCTTTGTATAGTTTTGATGAAAAAGGTCGAGCTACTTTAGTAAAAGGTGAAGAAAAAGGTCGTGTTCTACTTCGAGTGGAAGATACTAAAGGAACTCCTTTGATTTCAGATAAGGTTGTTCAGGAAGGTCCTGTTGGAAGTGGTTTGAATTTTTATTTAAGACAAAATCCAGATTTCAAACAGTTAATAGCAACTTCCCCAACAGCTAAAGTTGTATCCTATAACGGAGTGCCAATTAACAAACTAGCAAGTGATACAAGTTGGTCTGATGAATATGTCAGTAAGTTAGCTTTAGGTAATACAATTATAAGAGCGGTAGTGTCTGATGTGATACCAAAGTCTAACTCTGACTTTACTAGAACGGAAGTTGGTAAAGTTGATTTAAGTGGTAAATCGAACTTACCTGTGCCTAGTAAAGAGGTGTTACAAGCTCCGAATGGTTCAGAAAATTTCTATGCTACAACGCACATTCAAACGCCAGATGGATCGGGGTCAGGTACTTTAATTGCACCCAATTTGGTGTTAACAGTTGCTCATAATTTTTTAACAGTTAAAGGTTCTGAGGTAGTTACTAAATCTGGTCGCACTAATACAGTGTATAAAGCAACTTTACCGAATGGGTTGTCTGTGAATTTTTCAGATGATGATATTGTTTATTGGAATAAGAAAGATTCAGTATTTGGATTTAAAAATGACTTAGCTTTGGTTCGATTAAAAGAAGAGGTAAAAGGATCAACTCCTGTAGAGGTTGTAAAACAATCTTCGAAAGTTGCAGAGGGGGATTCAGTTTCGGTCTATGGTTTTCCAGATAACAAGCTAAGTCCAGTTTTAGATAGCAAAGTAGTAGGAACTACAGACTTCGGTTCTGGAATAGAGGGAATTAGCTATGGAGGTACGAAACCTGGAGCGTCTGGTGGTGGTCTTTATAATGATAAAGGTGCTTTAATTGGAGTTCACCAAAATGGTGTTGTAGGAAGCCGCAGTGGTGGTTTGGTTTTATCAAAAGAGCAGCTGGATTGGGTTCGTTCTTATATTGAGGGTCAACCAAAAGATCCTGTCTATGTGGAAGATAAAGAAGTGGAACCTTCTAAGAAGGATTCGGATAAGGATTTAGCTGGGAAATTAGATCCAAAAAAAGATAGTGGAAAAGAAGATTCTGGTATTTTAGGTACATCTGGTGACTTTGCAGCTCCTACAGTAGATAAGCCAGAGTTTAGAGGCGGGGTCAATGGTGCAGATGCTGAGGTTCATCACATTTCAGACTTCACAGGCGGAGTGAATGGAGGCGACTCACTTGTTACAGAAGTTCCAGAGTATAGTGGTGTTATATCTACATTAGGTGATTCTCCAGCTCCTACAGTGGCTAAGCCAGAGTTTAGAGGCGAGGTCAATGGTGCGGTTGCTGAGATTCATCACATTTCAGACTTCACAGGCGGAGTGAATGGAGGCGAATCTCATATACTAGAAATGCCAGAATATAAGGGTTCATTAGCAATAGCAGAAGAATCGGCCCCAACAGTTGAAAAACAGAACTTCACAGGTGGAGTGAATGTGGTAGCAAATCCTATGCATGATAACAATAGAGATAGTAAGAATGAAGCAACAATGAAACAAGTTATCACAAGAATTGCTAGTTCACAACGTATTTTCAAAAATGAAGCAGGAAGTGTGCAAATTCAAGCTTCAGAAGAAGTATTGGAAAATGTGATAGGTGTTCAAATTCAAGAAGTTCAAGTTAGTGATCTAAGTTCATTAAACTATAAAGCATTTGATATTCAATTGAAGGATACAGCTGCTAGAACTGTTCAGCCTAACGGAAAAGTCCTAGTTACTTTTGCTATGGATCAGTCTGTTGAGAATGTTTATGCTGTGGATCCAGAAGGAAACCTATACACTATAGAATTCGAACAAAAAGATGGAAAGATTATTTTTGAGATTAGCAATTCTAGTATTTATGCGATGACTTTCCGATTCTCTATCGACAATCCACCATTTAAAAAACCTATAGAAGCTAAAAAGAATGAGGAACTTTCTCTATCACCTAAACTGTTATCTACAAATGAGAGCTCAGGATTTAATCAATTAGATAAGAAAGTAGGTAACGATGAACAAACTATGTTACCAAATACAGGTGAGTCTGCTTCATTACTAACAATCTTATTTGGTTTTGTTGGAATGATTCTTGGAGTAATGATTTCTTATAAGCGAAAAGACAGTTAATTTGTCTTCAGTTGTTCTTTGAACTTTTATGTTCATATACAATAAACTACTCGCTATGCGAGTGCGCGTCGAAGATTATACTCAAAAAATTCCAAGCGCGATACAGTAAAGGTGTTCAAGCTAATTGTAAAGCGAAAAGAGAAAAATATGGCACAAAAGGCTCAGGGGTTATCGTTTACACTCTTTATTGAAGGAGAAAGTTTAGTCCTGACTTAATGACATTGGAGAATATGTTATTTCTCTTTTTGTTATAGAAGTTGAAAGTACTTTTAAAGAAGATAGGAGTATACAAATATTTCTGAAAATAGAATCTGTTATAGATTAATATAGAAAAAACATATTGTTTTATTGTATAATAAAGAGAAATCTAGATTTTTAGGAAATAAAATAATTACTTTTAGAGAGTCATAGATTAATCAAGAATAAGCAATCGTACTAGTTGAATTGCTTTCCAGTGCTAACTTTTTAACTAATTCAAAAATTTTAAAAAATCGCTTAGCAAAAGCATCGGAGGAGTTATATGAATCAGAGTTTTATTAATCGTAAAAACCGATATGGTATTAGAAAATTTACTATCGGAGTTGCTTCTATAGTTATCGGCTCGGTCTTGTCTGGTATTTCACCAGTATTAGCACAAGAAACCACTACTAATATTGATGCAAATAAGGTTGAAACTACTTTAGAAAGTAGAACATCTGTATCAGGACCTATACTAGAAGTAGATTCTAGTAAATTAGCTTCAGCAATTGTTAATGGAGTTGAAATTAAAAAGGAAAATCTGAAAGAAGAAGTGCCAATTAATCAAGGGGGAAATTCTAGAAATTTTCCAGTAGAATCAAATGCAGGAAGAGGAGAAAAACCAGAGAATCTTCCAGGAAAAACTAGAAGTGCAGATGACGTTGTGCTTCCTCCACGTGATTACTTTGCTAGAGATTTGAAGAATGTTGAAACAGTATTTGAAAAAGAAGACCTTGCTACAAATGCTGAAAATGGGCAAAGGGTTGACTTGATAGAAGCGTTAGATAAGTTGAAACATCTTCGAAATGCGACTATTCATATGGAGTTTAAACCAGATGCCAATGCTCCGCAATTCTATAATCTCTTTTCTGTATCAAGTGATAAGAAAAGAGACGAGTATTTCAGTATGTCTGTTAATAAAGGTACTGCAATGGTCGAAGCACGAGGAGCTGATGGAAACCATTTCTATGGAAGTTATTCAGATGCACCGCTTAAAGTAAAACCAGGTCAATGGAATTCGGTTACTTTCACAGTGGAAAGACCGAATGCAGATCAAGCAAATGGACAAGTTCGCTTATATGTAAATGGAGTCTTATCTAGAACGAATACGAAATCTGGTCGTTTTATTAAAGATATGCCAGATGTCAATAAGGTTCAGATTGGAGCTACTAGAAGAGCGAACCAAACAATGTGGGGATCAAATCTTCAGATTCGTAATCTAACTGTATATGATCGTGCTTTAACACCTGAAGAAGTTAAAACGCGTAGTCAGTTATTTAAAGTAGCGGATTTAGAAGTGAAATCATCGGAAAGTGCAAAAATTACAGAGAAGAAGGAAGTTTTTGTAAGTGGTGTAAATGGTGGATTGAATAAGGATGGAATTAATACTTACCGAATTCCAGCACTGCTAAAAACAGATAAAGGCACATTAATTGCCGGAGCGGATGAAAGACGTTTACAATTCTCAGATTGGGGAGATATTGGTATGGTAGTTCGTCGAAGTCAGGACGGAGGAGAGACGTGGGGAGATAGAATAACAATTTCTAATCTTCGTGATAATCCAGATGCCAAAGACAAAACTGCTCCGTCACCATTAAATATTGATATGGTATTAGTTCAAGATTCGGAAACTAAGAGAATCTTTTCGGTTTATGATATGTTCCCAGAAGGAAAAGCAGTATTCGGTATGCCTGCTAAACCTGAAAAAGCATACGAGCGTATAGGGGATAAAACTTATCAAATTTTATATAAAACAGGCGAAAAAGGATATTATACAATTCGTGAAAATGGTGAAGTTTATAATTCTAAAAATCAAAAAACAGATTATCATGTTGTAGTAAATCCCAAAAAACTAGGATATAGCGACAAAGGTGATTTGTATAAAGGGAAGGATTTAATTGGTAATGTTTACTTTGCACAAAGTACGAAAAATCCTTTTAGAGTTGCAAATACTAGCTATTTATGGATGTCTTATAGTGATGATGATGGTAAAACATGGTCTGCACCGAAAGATATCACACCAGGGATTCGACAAGATTGGATGAAATTCCTTGGAACAGGTCCTGGAACAGGTATTGTATTACGTACAGGTGAGCATAAGGGACGAATATTGGTACCAGCTTATACAACAAACAGTATTTCGCATTTAGGTGGTTCGCAGTCTTCGCGTCTAATTTATTCAGATGATCATGGGGTAACTTGGCATGCTGGAGAAGCCCCAAATGATAATCGACCTGTTGGAAATAGTGTCATCCACTCGTCTAATATGAATAATAGTGGCGCTCAAAATACAGAATCAACTGTTCTTCAATTAAATAATGGTGATGTCAAACTCTTCATGCGTGGCTTGACTGGAGATCTTCAGGTTGCTACTAGTAAAGATGGTGGAGTGACTTGGGAGAAAACAATAAAACGTTATCCAGAAGTAAAAGATGCCTATGTGCAAATGTCAGCTATTCATACTATGCATGATGGGAAAGAGTATATTATTCTTAGCAATGCTGCTGGACCAGGACGCGAACGAAAAGATGGTCTAGTTCACTTGGCACGTGTTGAGAAAAATGGCGAGTTAACTTGGCTGAAGCATAATCTAATTCAAGGTGGGGAATTTGCATATAATTCATTACAAGACTTAGGTAACGGAGAATACGGAATTTTATATGAACATAGCGAGAATAGTCAAAATCGCTATACAATTTTTTATAAGAAATTTAATTGGAACTTCTTGAGTAAATAAAAGCTAATTATAGACATAAGAAAACATCTCTGTGTTAGGCTTGTCGTTCAAATACAAACGCTAAATTTCAAGTTAGTTAGCAACAAAAAATTCTCTGGGAGACTTGTAGTTCAAGCATTTTTTATGATAGTTGTTAATCCAAATTTTGATGAATGCGACTTCTTTAGGAGTCGTTTTCTTAGTTTCTTTAGGTAACCATTTATGAATGAGCTTATTGTGATTCTTATTATGTGACTATTGGTCCGTCTCGCTCCGCTAGGTGCGAGACAAATAAACCACCCGCTATGCGGGTGCGCGTCGAAGGTTATACAAAAAAACTCCAAACGCGATACAATAAAGGTGTTCAATCCAATTGTAAAGCGAAAGGAGAAAAATATGGCACAAAAGGCACATAGTTTATCACACACAAAGTGGATGTGTAAATATCACATTGTGTTCACCCCTAAGTATAGACGAAAAGTCATTTATAATCAATATCGAAGTAGTTTGGGAGAAATATTCCACCGATTATGTAGTTATAAAGGTGTTGAAATTATCGAAGGACACTTAATGCCTGATCATGTACATATGTTAGTAAGTATTCCACCAAGGATAAGTGTTTCAAGTTTCATGGGTTATTTAAAAGGCAAAAGTGCACTCATGATGTTTGACAAACACGCCAATCTCAAGTACAAGTTTGGGAATCGGCATTTCTGGGCGGAAGGTTATTACGTAAGTACAGTAGGGCTTAATGAAGCCACAATTAAGAAATATATTCAAGAGCAGGAAAAGCATGATATAGCACTAGATAAATTAAGTGTAAAAGAATATGAGGATCCCTTTAGGGATAGTGGTAAGTAATACTAAAGCCTCTTTAAGAGGCAAGTGACGAGTCAAGAGCAATGAGGCTTGAACAACGTGAAAGCCAGCGTCTTTAGGCGCTGGCTGGTAATTTGGGCTTATAGCCCTGGGACAAACCACCCGTTAGACGGGTGGTTATGATTTTATAAATGAAATAAACTTCTCAAAATTCAAAACTTAATTTTTGCATCTATAAATGCCTCTTTATTTTATTTTCAGTTCGTTTAGCTTTAAATTCTGCTTTTATAGGATTTAAAGCTTTTTTAGTTCTTATTTTTGTTAGACTAGTGTTAATAATAAGAAAGGGATTTTTTATATGCTTCAAAAATTTTATGATCGAGCATTTGTCTTTTTGAAACTTGTTGAACAAGAATATGCTTCTTTAGGCCAGAGTTGTGCAGAGTGGGAATCACTTCATCTTCGTTTTTTACTTTATTACTTGATAAGATTTAGAATTACAAGTGTTAAAGACTTTAATTTATATCATTTTCAGACGGCATATCGCTTGTATCTTGATAAATTCCTTCAAGAAGGTGCTATCCAAAACTAGTGAGGTTTATATATCATTTATCACGAACAATAAGGAGTATTGAACTTGTGAATTTAAGGATTTTATTTAAAATATGTGGTTTTGAATTTTATAATTTACAGAAATTCCAAATCTTTTCTATTGTTTCTTCTTGATAAAATAGTGTTTTTTTCTTATAATAAATTGTAAGATATAATTGCGGGTGAAATTCCTGCCATGTATATGAGAAAGGACGAGCTCCTAGTAGCTCAGACGAATTTTATTATGACTTCAGTTGTTGTTGTAGGTACCCAGTGGGGTGATGAAGGTAAAGGGAAAATTACAGATTTTCTTTCAGCTAATGCAGAAGTGATTGCTCGTTATCAAGGTGGAGATAATGCTGGTCACACCATTGTGATTGATGGCAAGAAATTTAAGTTGCACTTGATTCCGTCAGGTATTTTCTTCCCTGAAAAGATCTCTGTCATCGGGAATGGGATGGTTGTAAATCCTAAATCTCTAATAAAAGAGTTGACTTATCTTCATGAAGAAGGTGTGACAACAGATAATTTGCGCATTTCGGACCGTGCGCATGTCATTTTGCCATATCATATTGAATTAGACCGTCTACAAGAAGAAGCTAAGGGCGACAATAAAATCGGGACTACTATCAAGGGTATTGGTCCAGCCTATATGGATAAAGCTGCTCGTGTTGGAATTCGTATTGCAGATCTTTTGGATAAGGATATTTTCCGTGAACGCTTGGAACGCAATCTTGCGGAAAAGAATCGTCTGTTTGAAAAATTGTATGACAGTACTCCTATTTCAATTGATGATATTTTTGAAGAGTATTATGAGTATGGCCAACAAATCAAGCAGTATGTGACAGATACGTCCGTTATCTTGAACGATGCGCTTGATAATGGCAAACGTGTGCTTTTTGAAGGTGCGC
>ENA-OWLX01000916-OWLX01000916.1-metagenome-genome-assembly--contig:-NODE-916-length-11188-cov-20.029731_pt1 | contig 11188 bp, 9 predicted proteins | sample MGYA00245351_ERZ651106 | MGnify/ENA primary metagenome ERZ651106 (study PRJEB26857, sample SAMEA4031768) | metagenome | biome: human; feature: oral; material: saliva | place: Philippines | collected 2014... | reverse complement strand
CGACAATCCAAGTCACTCCTTGTAAATTGTCTGGGATTCGTTTCATCTTCGGTCCGCTCACTGGAATAATAGCCAGTGGAATCTTCTCTTCGTTCGTCAGCAGTATGAGCGCTTGTAAGGTTTCTTGGGGAAGATTCAAATCCGCAATCACAAGTGTTGCTTGTTTCACCGCTTCTTTATGAAAAGAAAGCCACGTTGACGTCATTTCCTCACAAATAGACATATCAGCTAAAGCCAGACACATATCTCCTTGAAGGTCCAAAATTGCTGTATAATTCGACGTTGTTTTCCCTTTTAATCGGTCTACAAGTGAAAAATCGATAATGCCTACCGTCTCTTTTTCAAGCCATGTAAAACTTTCGTCATCTCCAGCTACCGATAACATCTTCACAGGCAGCCCCAGACGACCAAGGTTTTCGGCGATATTTCTTGAAACACCACCAGCACTCAGCGACGAGACGACAGGATTACTTGTTTCGAGCACGAGATTCTCGAGCAATTGAACTTTCTTATCCACGTTCATTCCGCCGATACAAAGTACGTAGGAATCTTTAAATTTCTTGTCTTCTGACATGAAATATCCCCCTTTGTTACATAAAGGTTCTCTTGAATGAGGTTTAAAGTTCCCTACATTCGGTCTTACACGCCTCATTATAAGGGATAACCCCTTCTTCAAGCAAGCTATTCCGAAGAAAAACATAGATATTTCAAAGTTACCCCCCGTTAATCGTTCGGATTTAGCACAATAAAAAAGAGAACCCGAAATCTCGAGTTCTCTTTCGTATTCATTAGAATTATACGTGGATTGGCATACCTAATGCTAATTCAGCAGTATCCATAACTACTTCTGATAATGATGGATGTGAGTGGATTGTTAATGCGATATCTTCTGTATTCATTCCAGCTTCAATTGCTAAACCTAGTTCAGCAATAATATCTGAAGCGTTCACGCCGGCAACTTGTGCACCAACGATAACGTTATCTTCTTTAGTAGTGATTAAACGAACGAAACCTTCAGTAGCGTGCAATGATAATGCACGACCATTTCCTGATAATGGGAATTTAGAAGCTTTTACTTGTAAACCAGCATCTTTAGCTTGTTGTTGAGTGTAACCAACTGAAGCTAATTCTGGATCAGTGAAGGCAACAGATGGCATTGCACGGTAGTCAACAGCCACTGGTTTACCTGAGATTGCTTCTGCAGCGATTTTTCCTTCGTAGCTTGCTTTGTGAGCAAGAGCTGCTCCAGGAACGATATCACCGATTGCGAAGATTGATTTAACATTTGTACGTCCTTGGTTGTCAACTTTCACTAAACCACGTTCAGTCATTTCAACACCAACAACATCTAAACCAATTTCGTCTGTGTTAGGACGGCGACCTACAGCAACCATTACGTAGTCAGCTTCAACAGCTTCTTCTTTGCCATCTACTGTATACTTAACAGTTACGCTATCACCATTGTCAACGGCTTCTTTAGCCATTGCATTTGTTACGATAGTAACGCCTTTTTTAGCCATGTCGTCTTCAACAAGTTTAACCATGTCTTTGTCGAACATTGAAAGGATGCTTGGAGCACCTTCAAGGATTGTTACTTGTGAACCTAAGTTAGCATATGCTGAACCTAGTTCTGAACCGATAACCCCACCACCGATAACAACTAATTTTTTAGGAACTTCTTTAAGTGCTAAACCACCAGTTGAATCGATAACGCGTCCGCCAAATTTGAAACCTTTGATTTCGATTGGACGGCTACCTGTAGCTACGATAGCATGGTTGAAAGAATAAGTTTGAGCGCTGTCTTCAGTAACAACACGTAAAGTGTGCTCATCTACTAAGAACGCTTCCCCTTTAATAATTTCAACTTTGTTTTTCTTTAATAAGTACTCAACACCAGCAGTTAATTTCTTAACAACTTGGTTATCTTTCCATTCTTGAGTTTTAGCGAAGTCTAAAACAACTTCTTTAGCAGTCACACCAAAAACTTCTGAGTGTTGTGCTTCTTGATAATGATGTCCAGCTGCAATTAACGCTTTAGATGGAATACATCCAACGTTTAAGCAGACACCACCAAAATATTCTTTCTCGATAATCGCAACTTTTTGACCTTCTTGAGCTGCACGAATAGCTGCAACATATCCACCAGGGCCGGCACCGATTACGACTGTATCTAGTTCAATAGCGAAATCGCCTACTACCATTTTTTTCACCTCTTAAAAGTTTTCAAATAAGGAACCGACGTAAACCCATGTCTACGTCGTTCCTAATAATTTAATGAATTAAGCTTCCATTAATAATAATTCTGGATCGTTTAATAGACGTTTGATTTCATTCATTGCTTTTTGAGCAGTTGCTCCGTCCACGATACGGTGGTCAAAGCTTAATGATAATTTCATGTTACGTCCGATTACGATTTCATCGTTTTCGTTGATTACTGGTTCGCGAACGATTGTACCAACACCTAAAATCGCAACTTCAGGGTAGTTGATAACTGGAGTGAACCAGCCGCCACCTACTGAACCGATGTTAGAGATTGTAATTGTTCCTTGTCCCATTTCTGCAGCTGTTAATTTACCTTCATGAGCTTTTGCAGCTAATGCGTTAATTTCATCTGCAATACCGAACATGCTCTTAGTATTCGCATCTTTGATATTTGGAACGAATAAACCTAAATCTGTATCTGTAGCAATACCGATGTTGATGTAGTTTTTGTAAACAATTTCTTGAGATGCATCGTCGATAGAAGCATTCAATACTGGGAATTTCTTCATTGCTACTGCTAAAGCTTTAACAACGTAAGGTAAGAATGTTAATTTAGTACCTTGTGCAGCTGCAACATCTTTGAATTTCTTACGGTGATCCCAAAGTTTAGAAACTTCAACTTGGTCATGTAATGTAACGTGTGGTGCAGTATGTTTGCTGTTAACCATTGCTTTAGAAATTGCTTTACGCATTGGAGTTAATTTAACGCGTTCTTCACGTTCAGCTGATCCAACGAATGGTTTAGCTGGAGCTGGAGCCGCTGCTGGTGCAGATGCTTGAGCTGGAGCTGAAGGCGCAGATGCTGCTGGAGCTTCTACTGCTGCTGGAGCTTGTGGTGCTGCTACTGGTGCGCCACCGAAGTTATCGATGTCTTCACGAGTAACGCGTCCGCCTTTACCAGTTGGAACAACTGCTGTAATATCAACACCTTTTTCACGTGCATATTGACGAACTGAAGGCATTGCTAATACTAATTTACCAGGGTTGCTTGCTGCAGGAACTCCTGTTGGAGCTGCAGGTGCCGCTGGAGCCGCTGCTGGTGTTGCAGGAGAAGCTGGAGCTGCTGCTGGTGCGTGAGAACCGCCTTCAGTTGCGATTTCAACGATTACATCACCAACGTGAGCTACTGTTCCTTCAGAAACTAAAACTGCTGTAACAGTTCCAGCTACTGGAGAAGGAATAGATTCTACTGATTTATCGTTTTGTACTTCGAATAAAATGTCATCTTCAGCAATTTTATCGCCTACTTTGATGTCGATTTTTACGATTTCACCTTCTGCAATTCCTTCACCGATGTCAGGTAATTTGAATTGGAAAGTGCTTGATGCTGCTGGTGCAGCTGGTGCAGGTGCTGCCGCCGCTGGAGCTGCAGGTGCCGCTGCTTCTGCTGGGCCTGAACCATCGTCGATTACTACGATGACGTCGCCAACGCGAGCTACTGTACCTTCTTGAACTTTAACTTCTAATACTTTACCACTTACTGGAGAAGGAATTTCTTCTACAGATTTGTCGTTTTGTACTTCGAATAAAATATCATCTTCTTGAATTGTATCTCCGACTTTAATGTCGATTTTTACGATTTCGCCTTCTGCGATACCTTCACCGATATCAGGCATTTTAAATTGGAAAGCCATGCTTGTACATCCCTTCTTATTTTTATAAAACTCTAAAGAGCACACTCAGGCGAGGGCTCTTTAGAATGAAATTTGTTGAATTAGAAGTTCACTGTTTCGCGAACTTTAGCTTCAATATCGCTAGCATTTGGTAACCAGTCGTTTTCTGCTTGACCAAATGGGAAGATTGTATCTGGAGCTGCAACACGTCCGATTGGAGCTTCTAAGTTTAAGATTGCGCGTTCAGCAATTTCAGACATAACCATTGCGCCGATACCAGCTTGACGTTGTGCTTCTTGAACAACCACTACGCGACCAGTTTTTTCAACTGATGCTAAGATTGTGTCTAAGTCTAATGGAGAAACAGTACGTAAATCGATAACTTCTACTGAGATTCCTTCTTTTTCTAAGTTCTCAGCAGCTTTAACTGCTTCACGAACCATTGCACCGTAAGTAATTACTGATACGTCTTTACCTTCACGAGTTACTGCAGCTACTCCTAGAGGAACTGTGTATTCTCCTTCTGGAACTTCTTCACGGAATGAACGGTATAGTTTCATGTGCTCTAAGTAAACAACTGGGTCGTTGTCACGAATAGCTGAGATTAATAATCCTTTTGCATCGTATGGGTTTGAAGGGATAACCACTTTCAAACCTGGTGATTGAGCTACTAAACCTTCTAAGTTATCTGAGTGTAATTCTGGAGTATGTACCCCACCACCAAATGGTGAACGGAATACGATAGGCATTTGACGAGTTCCACCCATACGGTAACGTGTACGAGCTGCTTGAGCTACCACGCTATCCATTACTTCGAATACGAATCCGAAGAATTGGATTTCAGGAACTGGACGGTAACCTTCTAATGCTAAACCGATAGCTAAACCACCGATACCAGATTCTGCTAAAGGAGTATTGAACACGCGGTCTTCACCGAATTCATCTTGAAGCCCTTGAGTCGCACGGAAAACCCCACCGTTTTTACCAACGTCTTCCCCGAAAATTAGGACATTTTCATCACGTTTTAATTCAACAGCCAAAGCGTCTGTGATGGCTTGAATCATTGTCATTTGTGCCATAATTATTTACTCTCCTTTGCTTTAAAGTATTCGATTTGTTCTTTAATAACGTTTGTTGGTTCTTCAAACATTGTTTCTAAGAAGAATGAAACTTTTTGTTTAGGTTGTTTGTCAGCCTCTTTAATCGCTTCTTTGATTTCTTCTTTAGTTGCTTCGATTACTTCGTTTTCTTTTTCTTCTGACCATAAGCCTTTCGCTGTTAGGTAGTTACGGAAACGAATTAATGGATCTTTCTTAGCCCATTCGTCTTGAATTCCTTCTGGTTGGTAACGAGTTGGGTCGTCACCTGATAATGTATGAGGACCATAACGGAAGCAGATTGTTTCGATTAACACAGGACCGTTTCCAGCAACTGCGTATTCACGAGCTTTTTTAGTTACAGCGTAAACTGCTAATGGGTCCATACCATCTACTTGGATACCAGGGATACCAGCAGCAACTGCTTTTTGTGCTAATGTTGGAGCAGCTGTTTGTAACTCACGTGGAGTTGAAATAGCCCAACCATTGTTTTGGATAAAGAAGATTGCAGGTGATTTGTAAGCACCAGCGTAGTTAATACCTTCATAGAAGTCCCCTTGTGAAGATCCTCCATCACCAGTATAAGTTACAGCAACGTTTTTCTTACCACGTTTTTGTAAACCTAATGCAACACCTGCTGCTTGAACATATTGTGCACCGATAATGATTTGTGGTGGTAAAGCTTTTAATGATTCTGGGTACATGTTACCTGCAACATGTCCACGAGACCATAAGAATGCTTGTGATAATGGTAAACCGTGTTTTACTAATTGTGGAACATCACGGTAACCAGGTAATAGAACGTCGTCTTTTTCAATAGCCTTGATTGAAGCTAATTGTGAAGCTTCTTGTCCAGCTGTTGGAGCGTAGAAACCTAAACGTCCTTGACGGTTTAATGCAGTTGAACGTTCGTGTAAAATACGTGACCATACCATGTCTGTCATTAATTCAACTAATTCATCGTCAGATAAATCTGGTACTAAGTCAGGATTTACAACTTTTCCTTCTGCGTCTAACACTTGAACCATTTCAAAGTTCGTGTTATTTGGTGTGAAAAGTGCATCGAGATTGAATTTTTTCTTCGTTGCCATACTTCTTTTTTCCCCTTTTCTATAAGAAATTGTGCTTAACAGAAAAAACAGGTAGTAAAAACTGTACTATTTCGTCTGCTATCGTATAATAATTTAACAAACTTTTGTGAATTATGCAAGTAAAGAAGACTTTATAGAGCGTATCTGTTAACTTTGTGAAAAAAGTCCCACTATCTTACGCTAAATAAAGTCTTTTTTTATTCTTATTTGTTCAATCGTTTTTCTGTTTTCATCTATTTTCAGTAATAAAATTGTTCATTTTCACAATAAAACTGTACTAGTACTCACGTGAAAACTGTACTATTATTTTAAAACAGTTTGAGTTGTTTATAGAGTCTACTTGTCTTTTCAAGATGCGAAACTGTGAGTCCTATCAATCTTATCGGGCGTTCTTCCATCATTTCTTCAAACAGTTGCAGTCCAATTGAATAGATTTCCTCTTCCTTATTCAAATAATCACGCAATGTAACACTCTTAGTCATTGTATTAAATTCTGAATCTCTTAACTTCAGCGTGACGGTTCTTGCAGCTAAGCTTCTCTTCTTCAACATCTGTTCTAATTCTTTTGCAAACTCCTCCAAGTATCTGGTTAAAATTCCGTGGTCGGTTGTATCCTTTATTAACGTTCTCTCGGTACCAATCGATTTTCGTTCCCGATGAAGCGTCAGTTGATCATTAGACTTTCCTCGTACTTGTAAGTACAATCGTGGACCAAGGCTTCCAAATTTTTGTTCTAGTTCTTCCTTCGATAATGGAAAAAGATCTTCTCCTGTTAGAATGCCCGCTTGTTTCAGTTTCTCAGCGCTCACTTTCCCTACTCCATAAAAGTCTTCGATAGGAAGCACTCGAATAAACTCTTCCGCATTTTCTGGGGTAATGACTGTCACACCAGACGGTTTATGATAACCTGATGCCATTTTCGCGAGAAACTTATTGAAAGATACACCAACGGAACAAGTGAGTCCGACTTTCTCATAGACATCCTTTTGAATCGCATGGGCAATCATGGTCGCAGATGTCATCCCTTTCTTATTATCGGTGACATCTAAATAAGCTTCATCAATCGAGAGTGGTTCGATTAAATCTGTGTAGGTTCGAAACACTTCATGCACCTGAGCGGAAACTTCTTTATACAAATCATATCGCCCAGGCGTGAGAATTGCTTGCGGGCAAAGTTTCATCGCTTTTGCTGTTGGCATCGCAGAGTGCACCCCAAAAGCCCTCGCCTCATAGGAACACGTAGACACAACCCCGCGATGGTTTGGTTTTCCGCCAACGATTACAGGCTTTCCTCTCCACTCAGGATGGTCTCTTTGTTCCACTGATGCGAAAAACGCATCCATATCCACATGTAAAATCTTTCGCATCATACCCCCACTTTCCACTCTTACTTGCTTCTATCTTATCGATTTTTGGCGAAAAATAAAAACGGAATGCACAACAGCATCCCGCTTCGTCATTATTCATTATTAGCTAAGTTTCTTTTTCTTGCGAAATAGCGAATGATTTTTGCGACCACAATTCCGTTCGTGATGGCAAAGATTCCAATTTGTACGACCCCTGCGCGTTGGATGACTTGCTGCATCCATTCATCAAGCGCTAAGTCTGTGGCCTGTTTTAAAACAGTGACCCCAAATGCTCGAATGACTAATGTAAGCCATGCGATACAAAGTAGCCCTGCATTCTCAATAATAAATTCAAAAAAATCATCTGGGAACTTCTTCTTTGCAAATTCCATTCCGAATATAATGACTAAAATCAGCGCGCCAAGAATCACAACATGCCATCCTTGAGTTGTAATATAAGCATTTCCTAAGTTCATTAAGGTTGCTGTCAGCACTAAATAGAGAATGGTTAAAACAGCGACAATATTATAATAGATTAACATCAGTTTTTTCATCATTATCCCTCCATTTTACCTCTTCTATCTACTTCTATTGTACTCCTCCTAAAAGCGGACTTCAATCATTCATTTTCATATCTATTAAGGATAAAAAAAGACTGACAAGAAACTTGTCAGCCTTTCACTTCGTTATTCATTGTTATTTGTCTTCGTCAGAATCTTTTTTCTTAGCAAAGACTAACACGCCAACTGCTGCAACGACTAAAAGTGCACCAATCACGATATAGATTGTTTGGTTGCCAGTACCTGTGTTTGGAAGTTCCTCAGTTACAGTTGTTGAAGTTTCTTCAGCAGTTGTAACTGTTGTTTCTTCTGTTGTAGAGGTAGTTGTTGTCGTTGTTTCTTCCTCTTTAGGAGTATCTTTTACATGTAAGATACTTCCATCTTTACCAAGAGTTACTGTATATTCAGTTTCATCTAATTCGTAACCTTCTGGAGCAGTTTTCTCTTTAATCTTGAATTCTTTTCCAGCATATTTTTCATCGAACTGTGGAGAAACAGCATGACCTTCTTCGTCAGTAGTCACTTCAACTGTATTTCCATCTGGATCTGTAATCACATATACAGCTCCTTGAACAGGATTCAATGTTTTCTCATCTACTTTGCTCACTTTAACTGTATAAGCACTTGTTGCTTCGATTGTACCTGAGAAGAGTGAAGTTGCACTTGCTGTGAATGTTGTTTCAGTCGTATTTGTACGACGAGTGACTGGTGTACCGTCTGCTTTTGTTACAGACACCATGTTTTGAACTTTACTTCCATCATTTGGAGTTGTTGTGTCATAAGTGACATAGTATTTTTTAGTTCCATCCTTGAATGTGATTGTAAAGTTTGTATAGTTTTCATTCCAGTTTACTGTGTAGTCAGTTCCTTCTACTAATTGTACGAAATCTGCTTCTTTACCAGATGTTGTTTCTGTCATTGAAGGTGCATTGTACACCACTAATGATTCAGGAATATATTGAATTGAGGCTGTTGAAGGGTCACTTGGTAAAGTATCATTTAATACTAAGTTTTCTCCTAAGTTGTCTCCACGCGTGTTTACACGTACTTTCCACTCTGAAACGTATTGACCAGAACCTTTTAAACCTGCTGCTTCTAATTTAGCTGATGTCCATGCTTTATTCGCTGCTTGTCCCCCAATTTTAGCAAAGTTTTCTTTACCAATTGGATCTGTTTCTTCTGCAACTGTTTGAACATTATGCGTTTGTGTAATCGTTGTTTGCATTGATGGTGAATCAAACGTTACTATTTGGTTTGAAACATTCTTCTTATATAAGAAGTTTAATGCCAAAGTTCCTTTAACTTCTTTAACTGTATCCGCACCCTTTGCTGCCAAATATTGGTCAAGGTTTTTTAGCGTTACAGTAATCGTTCCACCTTGGTTATCTCCATGGCCTTCAAAATGCGCATCCGCAATTGGAACGTTCGTTGCTAAATCCACTAATTCCACATCATGATTGTCGTAGAATGTAATCTCAGCAGGAACTTCTAATTTAAAGAAATCCCCATTTTGAATATCTCCATTGTAATGTTCTAAGTCAAATACAGCTCTTAATTTATAAGCTCTATTTGTAAGAATTTGATAGACTCCATTTGCATCTGGAGTTAATTTTGTATCCGATTGATCAAGTAGTTCTAACCCTGAAATGACGTTTTGAAGTTCTTTTCCTTCAGCCGCTTTTGCCGAAGTGTTCCCTAAAAACACCAATGATAAAATCACCAATAAAGTTGCGAATAAACCAAACCATTTACTCTTTTTCTTCATAAATGCCCTTCTTTCTTTTAACCGTTTTCACTATCGTACCATAAACTTCATACTAAAGGCAAAAAAATAGAGCAAGTGGGCAGATTTCCACTTACTCTACTCGCCAATCAATCGGCGTTTGACCTGTTTCTTCTAAAAATTTATTAATTTGACTAAATGGCTTACTTCCGAAAAATCCGCGGTATGAGGATAATGGACTTGGATGTGGTGCCTTTAAAATCAAATGGTTCGGATTCGTAATCAGCTTTTCTTTCGCTTGTGCTGGTTTCCCCCACAATACAAATACAATCGGATGGTCACTTTGGTTAAGAGAAGTAATGACCGCATCGGTAAAAGTCTCCCACCCTTGACCACGATGGCTATTCGCCTCGTGTGCACGAACCGTCAACACCGTGTTCAATAGCAACACACCTTGCTTTGCCCAAGCGGTTAAATCCCCACTCTTTGCAACTGGAATGCCAAGGTCGTCTTCCAGTTCCTTATAAATATTCAGTAATGAAGGCGGTAGTGCAACACCTTTTTGAACAGAGAAGCTAAGACCATGTGCTTGGTTGTCGCCATGATAAGGATCTTGACCAAGAATCACCACTTTCACATTATCAAACGGCGTCAACTCCAACGCCTTAAAGACATTCTCAGCAGATGGAAATACTTTATGATGATTTCGCTCGTTTTGTTCAAACAAACGTACTGCATGGAAATACTCTTTTTCCTTCTCCCCACCAATCACATCATGCCACGTTGTCATAGAGTTTCCTCTTTTCTCTCGTAGATTTCAAACGTATGCGGATAGACATTTTTCTCATCCACTTCTCCTTCGAGTGCTTTCACTTTAATAAAATCACCCCACGGAAAATCAGTTGGGAAATACGTATCGCCATCAAATGTATGATGAATTCTAGTGCAGTATAGCAGTTCCACATGATCTTTTAGAAGGCGATACACTTCGGCTCCACCGCACACATAAATATCCTCGTGTTTGGCATCTTCGATAATTTCTTTTACATCTGTTGCGACTTCCGCACCTGGCACTTCATAATCGTCACTTCTGGTAAGAAGAATGGTTTGACGCCCTGGAAGCAAGCGGCTCCCCATCCCTTCAAACGTCTTACGTCCCATGAGGATGGTTTGCCCCATTGTCACTTCTTTAAAGAATTTCAAATCATTCGGTAATCGCCAAGGAAGCGTATTGTCTTTTCCAACAAGCCCTTGTTCATCTTGAGCCCAAATATAAATTAACATCTGTTTCCTCCAGTATTACACGGCAATCGGTGCTTTAATCGTTGGATGTGGATTATATCCTTCTACAATCACATCATCCACATCGATGTCAAACATTGATTTTTCAGGATGTTTTAATACAAGTGTTGGTAATTCTCTTTCCTCGCGCGCTAATTGTGTTTCAACTTGTTCCATATGGTTTAAGTAGATGTGCGCGTCGCCTAATGTATGAA
>ENA-OWLX01000914-OWLX01000914.1-metagenome-genome-assembly--contig:-NODE-914-length-11199-cov-3.743719_pt1 | contig 11199 bp, 9 predicted proteins | sample MGYA00245351_ERZ651106 | MGnify/ENA primary metagenome ERZ651106 (study PRJEB26857, sample SAMEA4031768) | metagenome | biome: human; feature: oral; material: saliva | place: Philippines | collected 2014 | study... | reverse complement strand
GCTTCCACTCCTGCATGCCCTGCTCCCACCACTACAATATCTACCTGTTCTTCTAAAAATGCCATATTCCCTCTTTACTATTTTCCCATGCAAAACTTTGCAAAAATTTCATTGATCAAATCCTCGGAAACATCCTCTCCCAGAATTCTTCCTAAGGCACTGTATGCCCCCATCAAATCTATACTTAAGAAATCCTCGGACAATTTAAGACGGATTCCCTCCAAAACCAATTCCAAAGCGGACTTTGCTTCTTCCAATGCTGCAATCTGCCGTTCACTATGAATATAAGTTTCTGTGGAAAAGGAAAGACTTCCGGTATAGAAAAGCTCTTCCAGCTTTTTACCAAGATCCTCCATTCCCCTTCCTTCCTTGGCAGATATAGGAAGCACAGGAAAACCGCTAAGCTTTTCCAGATCTTCTTTTTGTAAAATGCTTTCCTTATCCATTTTATTGAGAAGCACCACAGCCTTTTTTCCCTCTAAAAGAGCTAAAATCTTTCGGTCCTCCTCCTCTAAAGGAAGACTTCCGTCCAAAACCAGAAGAACGCAGTCCGCCTTTTCAATTCCTTCCTTTGCCCGATTCACACCGATTTCTTCCACAATATCCTCGGTTTCCCGGATTCCTGCGGTATCGATTAAATGAAGAGAAAGGGAGCCGATACGAATATCCTCCTCCACCGTATCTCTGGTGGTTCCCGGAATATTGCTCACAATAGCCTTATCCGCCTTTACCAAACAGTTTAAAAGAGAAGACTTTCCCGCATTGGGCTTTCCCACAATAACTGTTTGAATTCCCTCCTTTAAAAGTCTTCCTTCTCTTTGATGCTTCAAAAGCTCTGAAATTTCAGAAAGAATCTCTTCCACATGAGATTGACACCAAGTGGAAAATCCCTCCAAAGAAATATGCTCCGGATCATCCAATGCCGCCTCAATAAAGGCGGTATCCTCCAAGATTCTGCTCCGCATTCTCTTGATTTTCTCTTTTAATGAACCCTGTAGGAGAGAAAGAGAGGAGCGAATACTGTCCTCACTTTTGGCAGCAATCAAATCCGCCACTGCCTCCGCCTGAGAAAGATCGATTCGTCCATTTAAAAAGGCCCGTTTACTGAACTCTCCCGGCTCTGCCGGTCTTGCTCCGGCCTTAAGGGTGGCCTGAAAAACCTTTTGCATCAAAAGGATTCCGCCGTGACAGTTAATTTCCACCGTATCTTCTCCGGTAAAGGATTTGGGTGCTAAAAAAGTGGAAACCAAAACCTCATCAATTTCCTTTTCGTCGTCAAAAACAAAGCCATAGCGAATCCGGTGGCTTTCCCTGATATCTAAAGGTCTTCCACCCTTAGTTCTTAAAATTTTTCCGGCAATTTCCACAGCCTGATTTCCGCTAATCCGGATAATGCCGATTCCGCTTTCTACTAATGCGGTGGCAATTCCGCTAATGGTATTTTCCAAATCCTCACCTCCTTGGCAATTCTGTATTTTACTAAGATTTGCCCTACAATGCAATGAAAAGGAATAGAAGGGAGGGATTTCCGAATAAAGAAAAGGCTGTATAAAACAATATAGGCCTGAAATGGAGCCGGAATCAAATCCACCATTTTCAGACCTATATTGCATAGCTTTTTTTCTTTTGATTTATTTACAAATCCTTTGGTTTTTACAAGAGTCTATTTTGGAAAAGCTTATTCCTCGCCCTTCTCTTCTCTCCTGTCTTCTCTCTTATCGTCTCTTCTCATCCTGTTTCCCTTATGGCGGAAATCCTTTTGAAACTTTCCACCATTTTTACAGAAAATCACCACATGACGGAAGGGATCTTCTCCCTCAGATTTTGTGGAAACCTGACTGTCACTTTGCAGTGCGGCATGGATAATTCTTCTCTCGTAAGGATTCATTGGCTCCAAATGAACAGATTTCCGATTTTTCTTTACCTTGTAGGCAATGTTTTTAGCCAGACTTCTCAAAGTCTGCTCTCTTCTCTTACGGTAATCCTCCGTATCCAGCTTTACCCGAAGATACTCATCTCCGTGGTTTTTATTCACCACTAAAGAACAAAGATACTGTAAGGAATCCAGGGTTTGTCCTCTTTTTCCGATAAGGATGCCCATATCCGGTCCTACCAGGTTGATGTAAAGCTCATTGCTGCTGTTTCTAAACTCTGTCTGAAGCTCCACTTCCATTTCCATACCCTGAAATACAGAATTTAAGAAATCTAAAGCAGCCTTGGTTACCGCTGCAATCTCCTCTTCGGAAAGGGGCGTAAGTTCTCTCTTCTCAGAACTTCTTCCTTCAAAGGACCTTTCCTCTCTCTTTACGGGAGCGGAAGACATAGGCGCAGGGATAGGATCGTAGCCTCCTCTGCTAAAGCCCTTAAAGCCTTCCTTCTTTTCAAACTTCTTCTCTTTCTTTTCGTCCTTCTTTTCCTGAGAAGAATGATGGGAAAATGTTTTATTTTCCTCGGAAGCTTTTTCCTCTTTTTTCTCGAAAGACTGCATTTTTTCCTCTACAGAAGAGCTTTCCCTCTTTCCTTCCGCTTCCTTCTTTTCAAATGCCGCTTTCTCTACTGCCACCGGCTTTTCCGCTGCAGCTTTTTCTTTTGCGATTTCCGCTTCATCTTTTTCCCAGGCTTCAATAATCCAGGGCTTTGCCCCGATACCGAATAATCCGTTGCTTCCCTGTACGATTACATTGTAGGAAATTCTGTCTGATGTACAACCTAAAGAGATGGTTGCCTTCGTAATCGCTTCTTCTACCGTCTTTGCAGAAACTCTAAACTTGTCCATAGCTTTTCTCCCTAAGCTTTTTACTTTTTCTCTTTTTTCTCATGCTTTTCATTGTAAAGCTGTACCATGTTTGCCTTGCTGGCTAATGATCCCTCTTTCGCATTTTGATTGTAATAGTCTGTAGATTCTTTTGTCTTCAGATTTTGCTTTGCAATCTTTTCCATACGATTCTTTTCTTCAGAATCTTCCTTAGCCTGCATAAGCTTTAATCTGTTTTCCACGGTCTTTTCATCAATGGGAGGTAAGCCTTTTTTTGCTCTTTTTTCATTGGCCTTAGCCATAGCATCCTGTAAAAGCTCTTCATTGGTCTTCTTTCCGAAGTACCAGTTTAAAATCAACTGCTGTAAGAGCATAAATACGGAAGAAGCAATCCAGTACAAACCGATTCCGGAAGCGAAGCTGAAGCAGAACCACACAGACATCAGAGGCATCATCACGTTCATGCTCTTCATCATCTGCTGGGACTGATCTCCCTCCTCTGTTGCGGTAGGCATACTCTGCTTCTGCATCAGCAGGGTGGAAGCCCACTGGCTTAAGCCTGCCAAAATAGGAATTAACCAGTAAATATTGGGGGTAAATCCATAGGCAGAGGGGGCAGTGGAAAGGTTTAAGCCTAAAAAGCTGTTAATCTCTGTAGACTTTGCTGCAGCTTGCTGAATTACCTGGGTAGCAGAGGGGAAAATTTCCGGAAGCTTTGCCCACTGCGCAGGATTTAACTTATACAAAAAGTCAATGACGAAGTTATGCACTGCATCTGCATTATACTTACCGGGGTCATCCAAACCTAAGTTGTGCAAGGTCTTTAAAATAGATTCCATGCCATTAGCTTTTCCGAAGTCCAGAAGACTTTGTGCCGCAGAAGAACCTCCGATAGCAGTGGAAACGCTTTCATAAACTGCCTTTACGGAAGGAACATAAGCAGGAATGTTCATAATAATACGATACAGGGCGAAAATAATCGGCATTTGTAAAAACAAAGGCAAGCACCCTGCAGTCATAGAAGTGCCGTACTTTTCATAAATGGCTTTCATCTCCGTTTGCTGCGCCATCATGGAAGCGTTATCCGTCTTATTCTTATACTTTTCCTGTACAGCACGAATTTCCGGTTGCATAATCTGCATCATTCTGGAGGATTTTTGCTGTTTTAAAGAAGTCGGGAACAGCAAAATACGGGTCACCAAAGTAAACAGAATGATGGCTAATCCAATGTTTGGAATACCGATTCCGTCTAAGAAAAGGTAAATCCAGTTCATAATATAGCCTAAAGCACTTACGATCAAGTTCCAGATAGGCCCGAACAAGGGTAGATTGGATGTGTTTTTGGTTAAAATAATCAGATTTTGAATCAAGTTTTTCTCCCTTCATCTCTAGGGAACAGGATCATATCCGCCTTTAGCAAAGGGATTACAACGCAGTAATCTCCAGATTGCCAACAATAGTCCTTTCACACACCCGTGCTTTTGTATGGCCTCATAGGCGTATTGAGAACATGTGGGTGTGTATTTACAATGAGAATGTCCCTTCATAGGAGATAAAAATTTTTGATAAAAACGAATCATCTTTAACATCAGTTTTTTCATCAAAGCTCTCCTTCGGAATAAGATGCTTCGGAATTTCCCAAGCATTTTTCCTGATAAAACGTATTTTCTATCCGAGTTTCTTCCTATTATAATAGGGATTTCTTTTCCCTTTGAAAAAATCAGAATTTCAGAACTTCTCTCCATTACTAAGTATATGATGCCTGCTACATAAATCGAGATAAGCAATCTCCAATTCCGAATAGCTTGCAAAAGCTACCTTCTGTCTTACGACTAAAACGATGTCTAACCCCTCTTTGATTTCTTTGTGTAATCGAAATATCTCTCGAAGCTTTCTACTGATTCCATGACGAACTACAGAATTCCCCACCTTCTTGGAACAGGATATTCCCAGCCGAGAATAATCCAAACCGTTTTCCACGATCAACATCACAAAATAAGCATTGGCATAGGATTTTCCTTTTTTATAACAATGCTGAAACTCTTCATTTGACTTCATGGAAGGAAAACGCTTCATAAAATATCTCCAAGGTTGAAGAAAGACCGCTTTCCAGCGGCCTCATTTCTGTATTCTACAGGGTACTTTTTATTACCCGTAAAGCTTTTCAAGAAAGCTTCCTTTATGTTTCTGCATTATGCAGATAATCTTGCTCTACCTTTAGCTCTTCTAGCAGACAAAACCTTTCTACCGTTGGCTGTGGACATTCTCTTTCTAAATCCATGCACTTTTGCTCTCTGTCTTGTCTTTGGCTGATAAGTCATTTTTCCCTTATGCATACGGACACCTCCCTTTTTTTAGTGTATGGCCTGAAGCCACCGATCGTTTCTCCGGGAATTATTCGTCCTTATCCGAAAGGTCCCGAATAAACTCCTAATTTTGGGTAAACATCGCAGATTATTATATAGAAAGGGCTATAAATCGTCAATACCCTTTGGAAAAAACTTATTTTCCGGAAGAAATGTGTATATCTTACCCTGTTTATCCTCTAAATAAAGCCGGAAAATACTGTAAAAACAGGATTTATCCACAAAATTATGCACTTATCCACAAATTCTATCCACAAAAACATCTGTTCACCTTATCCACAAACTGTTTATAAACTGTGGATAAGTGTATAATTTTTCTTTTTTCCTATGGTAAAAGGCTTCTTTTGGCTTTATTCTGTGGATAGCTCTTATTTTTATACTCCATTTATACTCTTTTTCGCTATTTTTTTATTCTTAACTCCAATAATTCTTCTGTCTTTTTTCTATATTTTCTGAAAAGAATTATTCTTCTTTCCTAAGGGATGTGAACTTGCGAAAGAGGCTCTCTTGCTGTAAAATAAAAGGAACTGTCTTTTCAGAAAAAAGCTGGTTTTTTTTTTGAAAAATAGCGAGAAACCCCTTGTCGTTGATTTTAAGGAGTCTGGGAATGGCAAAAGACTTTAACCTCATAAAAGAAAAATGGGAAGAAATCCTCCTACATACCAGAGAAATAAATGAAATGCCGGATGTAACCTATAAAATCTGGATTGCTCCCTTAGAGTTATACGATTCTATCGGGAATCAACTGATTGTACTGGTGAATATGAAAGAATTTCTCAGTATGATTCGGAAGCGCTATACCGATACTCTAAAGATTTCTATCTTAGAAATTACCGGCATCTACACCGAGATTCTCTTCACCGACGAGGACGGTTTAAAAGAACTCTATCCCAAGAAAAATCAGGAAGAACAGCCGGGACTGGAGGAAGCCTTAAAAAATGCCAACCTGAACTCTCGCTATACCTTCGACAGCTTTGTAGTAGGTTCCTCCAACGCCTTAGCCCATGCTGCCTGTGTGGCGGCGGCGGAGATGCCCGGAGAACAGTATAACCCTCTCTATATTTACGGAGGAGCAGGCTTAGGGAAAACCCACCTTATGCAATCTGTGGCCCATTACATTTTACAGCAAAACAAAAATGCCAAGATTCGCTATGTTACCTCCGAAACCTTTATTAACGAATTTGTCGACAGTATCCGTAATAAAAATAACATTTCCCCGGCGGAATTCAGAAGAAAGTATAGAGAACTGGATGTTCTTCTCATAGACGATATTCAGTTCCTTATCGGTAAGGAAGGAACCCAGGAAGAATTCTTCCATACCTTCAATGCCCTCTATGATAATAGAAAACAGATTATCATCGCTTCCGATAAGCCGCCGAAGAAGATTGACAATATTGAAGAACGACTCCTCTCCCGCTTTGAGGTGGGACTCACCGTGGATATCCAGCTTCCGGATGTGGAAACCAGGATGGCAATTCTTCGGAAAAAGGAAGAGCTGGAAGGCTATAACATTGACAACGAAGTGATCAAATATATTGCAGACAACATTAAGTCCAATGTCCGGGAGTTGGAAGGAGCCTTAACCAAGGTAGTGGCAAAGTCCCGCCTGATTAAACAGCCCGTTACCTTAAGTCTTGCAGAGGAGCTTTTAAAGGACAATATTACTCCGGCAGAGAAAAAGGAGCTTACTCCAAAATGGATTATCGAGGTGGTGGCGGAGCATCACGGTCTGAGTCTTTCCGACCTTGTTTCCAAAAGAAAGAACAAGGAAATCGTTATTCCCAGACAGATTGCCATGTACCTGTGCCGGGAAATGACCAGTATTCCCTTAAATACTGTGGGAGAGCTACTGGGAGGAAGAGACCATTCCACCATCATTCACGGTTGCGACAAGATATCCAAAGAATTGTCCACAAATGAACAATTGCAATCCACAATAGAGGTTTTACGGAAAAAAATCTCTCCCTAATCCCCATTTTTTCCTTCCCCTTTCCACAGAAAAAAAGAAAGGATAAAGTACTGAAAAATCAAGGGATTTTAGGGATTATACATTTCCACATCCCCTAATAGTACTACTAAAAGAAAGAGAAAGAACAAAAACAAAATATTGCGAGAATCACAAGCGATGCTTGTTAAGAATAAAATTTAGCGGCTTTTCATAAAGCTCCTATAGAATAAAAAGAAAGGACTCCTATGAAATTATCTTTTCAAAAAAATGATTTGCTTTCCACCCTGCAAGTGGTAGGGAAGGCTGTTGCTTCCAAAACTACCTTAAGCATTATGGAATGTGTTCTGGTGGATGCCACGGAAGGGCAGATTCGTTTAACAGGAAACAAAAATGATTTTGGAATAGAAAGCATTTGTCCGGGAGACATATTGGAGCCGGGAAAAATTGCCTTGGAGGCAAGACTTTTCCAAGAGATTGTCAAACGTTTGCCCCAGACAGAGGGAAAAAATATTCTTCTCAGTACAGAGGAAAACGGAAATTGTACCATTCAGTGTGAAAAGTCCGTCTTTAAAATCATGGGCAGAAATCCTGAGGAATTTACCTCCCTTCCTTCCGTAGAGAAACAGGAAATTGTAGAGATTTCTCAACTGAGTTTAAGAAACATGATTAATCAAACTATTTTTTCCACCGCTTCGGGGGAAAATAATAAGAAGATGACAGGAGAATATTTCGAAATTATCGACAATCAATTCTCCATTACCGCCCTGGACGGACATAGAATTGCCATTCGAAAGACCGAGCTTTCCGAGTCCTATGACAACTGCTCCGCCATTGTTCCCAAGGAAGTTCTGTCTGAGCTTTCCAAAATTATCAGCGGAGGGCTGGAGGATAAGGTGGAGATTTGCTTTTCCAAGCAGTATCTGCAATTTTCCTTTGAAGACACCATAGTGGTAACCCAGCTGGTGGAGGGAGAATATTTCCATGTTCGCCAGATGTTGTCCTCCGATTACGAAACCAAGATTCGCTTAAATCGTAAGCAATTTTTGGAAAATATCGACAGAGCCAGAATCCTGGCCAGAGACAATGATAAGCAGCCTTTGATTTTAAAAATTGAAGACCAGAGTCTTTCTTTGAAAATTGTTTCCGACATCGGAAGGATGGATGCGGAAATGCCGGTACAGCAGGAGGGAAAGGATCTTCTCATCGGCTTTAATCCTACTTATTTGATGGATGCTCTTCAGAATATTGAAGAGGAAGAGGTGGATTTGTATTTTACCATTTCCCGCTCTCCCGTCTTTATTCGGGATCAGGAGGAAAGCTACAACTACATGATTTTACCGGTTAACTTTAATGCGGAAGCCGTAGGATGATTATCGAATCCATAGAATTACAAAATTATAGAAATATAGAAAAATTGAAGCTTCCTCTGGGAGAGAAGAACAATATTCTTTACGGAGACAATGCCCAGGGGAAGACCAATCTTTTGGAGGCCATCTTCTTTGGCAGCACCGGAAAGTCCTTTCGCTTTTGTAAGGACAAAGAATTGATTCATTTCGAGGCAGAGGAAGCCCATTTAAAAATGATCCTGAAGAAAAAGGGAATTTCCCACCGGATAGACATTCACCTAAAGAAAAATAAAAGTAAGGGAGTGGCTATAGACGGATTTCCGGTGAAGAAAAGCTCCGACCTTTTCGGTCTGGGAAATATCATTATTTTCTCTCCGGAGGATTTGTCTTTGATTAAAAACGGACCAAAGGAAAGAAGAAGATTTATTGATTTGGAGCTTTGTCAGCTGGATAAGATTTATCTCTACCACTTATCCATGTATAATAAAGTGTTACAGCAAAGGAATAAGCTTTTAAAGGAACTGTATTTTCGGCCAAAACTGGAGGAAACTCTTTTTGCCTGGGATGAGGAACTGGTAAAGCATGGGAAGATGGTCATTTCCCTCCGCAGAGATTTTGTGGAAAATTTACGGAAAAAGGTGGAAAACATCCACGGGGAAATCAGCGGAAAGCGGGAAGAGCTTCTTCTAAACTACGAGGAAAATGTTAGCGAGGAAAATTTCTCCTTGCAGCTGGAAAAAAACAGGGAGGCGGAGAAAAAGCAACAAACGACCCTCTCCGGTCCTCACCGGGATGACCTTTCCTTTCAGATAAACGGTCAGGATATCCGGCATTTCGGTTCCCAGGGACAGCAAAGAACCGCCGCCTTGTCCCTAAAATTAGCGGAAATTGATTTGGTGAGAGAAAGAATTCAGGATAACCCCATCTTATTGTTGGATGATGTGTTTTCAGAGCTGGATCAAAAAAGACAGAATTTTTTATTAGAGCAGTTAGGGAATTTACAAAGCCTGATTACATGTACAGGATTGGAAGAATTGGTAAAGCATCGATTCCCCATAGACCATGTGTTTTATGTGGAAAATGGACAGGTGCAGTGTCAGTAAAGAGGAGGAACTATGTCGATAGAGATGGAAGAATTTGGAGGAAATGAAGCAGAATTTCTTCATGGTTCTAAGGAATACGGTGCAGATCAGATTCAGATTTTGGAGGGACTGGAAGCGGTTCGGAAAAGACCGGGAATGTATATTGGAAGCACTTCCGTTCGCGGTTTGCATCATTTGGTTTATGAAATCGTGGATAACTCCGTAGACGAGGCTCTGGCCGGATTTTGTAATACCATTACTGTTAAAATTCATCAGGATAACTCCATTACCGTAAGGGATAATGGACGAGGAATTCCTGTAGATATACAGAAAAAGGCGGGAAAGTCCGCCTTGGAAGTTGTTTTTACCGTTCTTCACGCCGGAGGAAAGTTCGGAGGAGCCGGATATAAGGTTTCCGGCGGTCTTCACGGTGTAGGAGCCAGCGTGGTAAATGCTCTTTCCCAGTGGCTGGATGTAAAGGTTTATAAAGAGGGTAAGATTTATACCATGTCCTTTGCCAAGGGAAAGGTAACAAAGCCTATCGAGTGTATTGGAACTTGCAGCGAAGAGGAGCATGGAACTGAAGTACACTTCCTTCCGGATGCAAGCATTTTCGAAGAAAGCGTTTATGAGTTTGAAACCTTGAAGATTCGTCTTCGGGAAACCGCCTTCTTAACCAAGAATCTGAAGATTCGTCTTGTGGATGAGCGGGAAGGGCAGGAGAAAGAAAAGGAGTTCCACTATGAGGGAGGAATTCAGGAGTTTGTCAGCTTCTTAAACAAGGGCAAGGAAGCTCTTTATCCGGATGTGATTTACTGCGAGGGTGAGAAAGAAAAGATTCTGGTGGAAGTGGCTATGCAGCATAACGACTCCTATACGGAAAATATCTATACCTTTGTAAACAACATCAATACCCCGGAGGGCGGAACCCACCTTACCGGTTTTAAAAATGCTTTAACCAAAACCTTTAATGACTATGCAAGACAGAATAAGCTTTTAAAGGATAGTGAAGCCAACCTTTCCGGAGAGGATATCCGTGAGGGATTAACCTGCATTATCTCCGTAAAGATTGAGGATCCCCAATTTGAGGGACAGACCAAGCAGAAGCTGGGAACCTCAGAGGCTCAGGTGGCAGTACAGGGAATCGTTTCCGAGCAGTTGACCTATTTTCTGGAGCAAAATCCTGCGGTTGCCAAGGTGATTTGCGAAAAGTCTATTTTGGCGCAAAGAGCAAGAGCCGCAGCTAGAAAAGCCAGAGATTTAACCAGAAGAAAGTCCGCCTTGGACGGTGTGGGACTTCCCGGTAAGCTTGCGGATTGCAGCAGCAAGGATCCGGAAAGATGTGAAATCTTTATCGTAGAGGGAGATTCCGCATTGGGACCTGCCAAGGAAGGAAGAAATCCGGAAACCCAGGCCGTGCTGCCCCTTAGAGGAAAGGTTTTAAATGTACAGAAGGCCAGACTGGACAGAATTTATGCCAATGAAGAAATCAAGGGAATGATTACCGCCTTCGGAACCGGTATTCATGAAGATTTTGATTTAAGCAAATTACGTTACCATAAAATCATCATTATGACGGATGCGGATGTGGACGGTGCCCACATTTCCACTTTGATGTTGACCTTTATTTATAACTTTATGCCGGAGCTTATCCGAAAAGGACATGTTTATCTGGCTCAGCCGCCACTCTTTACCATTCAGA
>ENA-OWLX01000910-OWLX01000910.1-metagenome-genome-assembly--contig:-NODE-910-length-11213-cov-20.423463_pt1 | contig 11213 bp, 7 predicted proteins | sample MGYA00245351_ERZ651106 | MGnify/ENA primary metagenome ERZ651106 (study PRJEB26857, sample SAMEA4031768) | metagenome | biome: human; feature: oral; material: saliva | place: Philippines | collected 2014... | reverse complement strand
CATTTTTCAGACGACCTTTTGACAAACAGGGAACGCGGATTATGCGTTGCCTTCTTGTTGTTGCTGGTACATGGCTTCGAAGTTAATCGGAGCGAGCAGTACGGGCGGGAAGCCGGCGCGGGTTACGCTGGTGGAAATGGCTTCGCGTGCGTAAGGGAAGAGGATGTTCGGGCAGGCTACGCCTAAGAGCAGTTGAACGTCTTCTTCTGGGATGTTTTCCAGACGGAAGATGCCGCTTTGGGTTACTTCGTTGAGGAACATGGTACGTTCGGCGTTGAGTTTGGCGGTTACGGTAACGGTTACGTCAACGTTGTAGTAGCCGTCTTCCAGCTTCTCGCTGTTGGTGGAAACGCGCATATCGACTTCAGGCTCGCCTTGTTCCAAAAAGATTTGGGGGGCATTAGGCACTTCCAAAGACAGGTCTTTGACGAACAGGCGTTCGATGCTGAATACGGGTTGCAATTCTTCGCTCATTTTGTTTTCCTAGTTGGGTTTAAAGTTACGGGTTTAATAAAGAATCCAGCCTGCCTTCGCGGTGCAGGCCGTACAAATCGGTGAAACCGCCGACGTGGGTATCGCCGATGAAAATTTGCGGTATGCTGCGCTGCCCTGAAAGCTGCTGCATTTCGGCAAAGGCTTCGGGGCTGCGGTCGACGCGGATTTCGTTGATTTCGGCGACGCCCAGCGAATGAAGCAGTTTTTTAGCCATGGTGCAGTAGGGGCAGAACGCGCCTGTGTACATCGTAACGGTTTGCATGATTGTTTTCAGAGTTCTAACGGGGTTCACTATATGGGCATATGGTTTATTTTACAATACTTGAAATCGGCTATTTTGCCTGAATCTTTGTTTTCAGGGCATGAGTACTGCCTGCCGCCCATGTGCCAAAACGCCGTTTTTAAAGTATGATAAACGGCAATCCGAACCGCTTTTGCCATTTATTTTATTTTCCACAAAACCGATGGCAAGCGGATGGTAGATTAAATTTGAGTCAGAACAACAACACAATCAGCCGATCATTTTTCAGGCTGGTGCAAAGCCAAGCCGTGCTGGTTCAAATTTAATCTACTATATTTCTTATTAAAAATCAGGAACTAAAACCATGCTTTCAGGAATCCCTATCCCGAAGGACGCTATCCGTCCGCCCGAAACCGTGCTCGTCAACATTACGCCGCAGGAAACGCGCGTGGCGGTATTGGAAGAAAACAATATCTGCGAGCTGCACATCGAACGCAACAGCGGTCACAGTCTGGTCGGCAATATTTATCTGGGCGTGGTACGCCGCGTGTTGCCAGGAATGCAGAGCGCGTTCATCGACATCGGTTTGGAACGCGCGGCGTTTCTGCACATCGTCGATGTCCTCGAACAACGCCGCAACCCCGAAGAAACCCAACGCATCGAGCATATGCTGTTTGAAGGGCAGTCGGTTTTGGTGCAAGTCATCAAAGACCCGATCAACACCAAAGGCGCGCGCCTTTCCACTCAAATTTCGTTAGCCGGGCGTTTCCTCGTCCACCTTCCGCAGGAAGACCACATCGGCATTTCCCAGCGCATCGAAGACGATGCCGAACGCAACAGTCTGCGAGAACGCCTGACCAACCTGCTGCCCGAAGACGCGTGTCACGGCTACATCATCCGCACCAACGCCGAAAACGCCACCGACGAGCAGCTTCAGTCCGACATCCACTACCTGACCAAAGTGTGGGAACACATTCAGGAACAAGCGAAAATTCAGCCGCCGGAAACCCTGCTTTATCAGGATTTGCCTTTAAGCCTGCGCGTGTTGCGCGACATGTTCAGCCTCGACACGCAAAAAATTCTGGTCGACTCAACCGAAAACCACCGCCGTATGACCCGCTTCGCCGAGCAATACGTTCACGGCGCATTGGGCAGGATAGAGTTGTTCAAAGGCGAACGCCCGCTGTTTGAAACCCACAACGTCGAACAGGAAATCAGCCGCGCCCTGCAACCGCGCGTCAACCTCAACTTCGGCAGCTACCTGATTATCGAGTCCACCGAAGCCATGACCACGATAGACGTGAACACCGGCGGCTTCGTCGGCGCGCGCAATTTCGACGAAACCATCTTCCGCACCAACCTTGAAGCCTGCCACACCATTGCCCGCGAATTAAGGCTGCGCAACCTCGGCGGCATCATCATCATCGACTTCATCGACATGGCGCAGGAAGCCCACCGCGAAACCGTGTTGCAAGAGCTTGCCAAAGCCCTCGCCTTCGACCGCACCCGCGTTACCCTCAACGGCTTCACCAGCTTGGGTTTGGTCGAATTGACACGCAAACGTTCGCGCGAAAACCTCAGCCAAATCCTCTGCGAACCCTGTCCGTCCTGCCAAGGCAGAGGTCGTCTGAAAACGCCGCAGACCATTTGTTACGAAATCCAGCGCGAAATCGTCCGCGAAGCCCGCCGTTACGACGTGCAGTCCTTCCGCATCCTCGCCGCGCCCAACGTCATCGACCTCTTCCTCGACGAAGAATCGCAATCGCTGGCGATGCTCATCGACTTTATCGGCAAACCGATTTCGCTGGCAGTCGAAACCGCCTACACGCAGGAACAATACGATATTGTGTTGCTGTAAAGACAAAAGGTCGTCTGAAAACGGAATCGGGTTTTCAGACGACCTTTTGGCAAGATTGGCAAACGATTCAAGTGCAGTATTCCTTTAGATAAACAATTTCCAACATACCAAGCAGAACCCACGCCCAAGGAACCCGATAACGTACGGAAAACAACAAAAGGTCGTCTGAAAACCATCCATCCCTTTCAGACGACCTCCCGCTAAACCCTTCCTAATTTTCCCCTGCTATCCTCCCATTAATTAAGGAGAACACCATGCGCGTATTGCTTGCAGAAGACGATCACATGATTGCCCAAGCCGTAGCCGCCAACCTCAAAGACAGCGGCTATGCCGTCGATTGGGTCAAAAACGGCAGCCAAGTTTCCACCGCCCTTCAGGCGCAAAACTACGACTTGCTGCTGCTCGACCTCGGACTGCCCGGCAAAGACGGGCTGGACGTACTCACCCAAATCCGACACGAAGGCAGCAAAACCCCCGTCCTCATCGTAACCGCCCGCGACGACCTCCACAGCCGCCTCAACGGACTGGACGGCGGCGCCGACGACTACATCGTCAAACCCTTCGACATGGCGGAGCTGCAAGCCCGTATGCGCGCCGTCCTGCGCCGCCACAGCGGCCACAGCCAAACCCTGCTGACCAACGGCTCGCTTACCCTCAACCCCGCCACCTACCAAGTCGAAATCAAAGGAGAAGACAAACCCGTCCTCCTGAGCAACAAAGAATTTGCCGTCCTCCAAGCCCTGATGATGCGCCCAGGCATCATCCTCTCCCGCAGCGACCTTGAAGACAAAATCTACGGCTGGGGCGAAGAAGTCGAAAGCAACGCCGTCGATTTCCTCATCCATGCCCTACGCAAAAAGCTCGGCAAAGAACACATCCAAAACGTACGCGGCGTAGGCTGGCTGGTCGCCAAAGAGGTCGTCTGAAACCTCAAGCCGCACATCCATGCCCGCCCATGCCATAATCTATAGTGGATTAACAAAAATCAGGACAAGGCGACGAAGCCGCAGACAGTACAGATAGTACGGCAAGGCGAGACAACGCCGTACTGGTTTAAATTTAATCCGCTATAACTTGATGATTATTTAATATCTTTCAATAGGCAATAACTATCTTGTAATTAGTTCCCTTAGAAATTCATCAATCCGTATGTTTAAAAAAATTATACGTTTTTCGTTAAAATAAACTTTGGCTTTTTCCCTATCGACTGTTTCTTTTAGGTCATTTAGTCTGCCTAAGTCCAAATTTTCGCTGGTATATTTTCTTGCCAACAGTGCACGTAGCAAATCTCCATCCAGCCCTAAATCTCTAATTACCTTTAGCACCTTATCATTGGCATCTTTTTGTTTGTATGTGGTGATGTAATCACTTAATGCTAAATTTGGATCAAGCTTGATATCGCCGGATTGCACATCGTGTAAAAACAGCTCGGCAAATTTTTGATCTTCCTTGGAAAGCGTGGCAAAAGAGTGGTGTAGCTCCTCAAGTGCGGCGGCTTCTTCTATCCCGCCGATGGTTTTAAGCCATTTTTCAAAACGGGCATTCATATAATTTTGATCAATTTTATCGGTTTCGATTTCGTTGATGTGCGAACGCAAATCGAATGGCACATCATCGCTACCGCCACCATTGCTTGGACTTTCTTTAAACAAATCTTTATAACGAGCCAGCAGTTTATCGTAGGTTTCTTGATCGAAATTGAGTGTGGCCGTGATCACGCTGTCGTCTTCCTGTACCACGTCATAGCTTGATTTTTCCCAAGAAAAGCCCAAGAGCCGAGCAGCTTGTAAGTGCTCATTGAGCTGATTGAATAGTTTGACAAACTTTGCGCATGAGGTTGTATCATCGGGGTTTTTTGAAAAATCCTCTAATCCTGCCCATTTGAAAATATCGGCAATATCGGCAAAACAGACATTCATTTTGTCGATAACCTTATCTAAATTATCGACAAACAGCCCCATAGGACGGTCGCCCGAATAAAGTTTTACGGCTCGCTCAATATTGCGTTGCATCGTATGCGGCTTGCGGTAATAGCGGATTAAACCAAAAGGCTTATCGGTTTTGTCGCATAAGCGGTTGGTGCGGGAAAACGCCTGAATCAAGTTGGCGTAATCCAAAATTTTGTCTAGATAGAGCGTATTGAGCCATTTGCTGTCGAAGCCCGTCAGCATCTGATCGACCACAATCAACAAATCCAGCTGCTCGTCGGGCTTGATTCTCTTATACGCATTGATATGCGACAACCTATCCGACAAATCCGTTTTAAATCGGGAATAAGTGGCGTAGCCGAAACTTGTGCCGAATTGGGCGTTGTAATCATTCAAAATTTCGGCAATCCATTCTTCCTTGTCGTTGCCTTGTCCATCGTTAAGAATATTCGGATCGAAAAGGGCGGTCAGTTTCGGCCAGGGATCAGGATCTTTGGCTTCCTCAGAATTTTTGGCTTCTTCAGCAATTCTGGCTTTCTCAGCAATTCTAGCTTTAATTAAGCGATAATAATTGACCGCTTCGGGAATAGAGCTGGTGGCAAAAATGGCATGATATTTTTTGCCTTGGCTGAGGCGTTGCCAATTTTCCAGCATGTCGTCAATCACCGCATTAACATGTTCCGATTCTTGATATTGCACATTGGGTACATAATCTTCAATGCCTTTTTGATATTTGCCGTCTGAAGTATATTCTCCCGCCATCGGCACATCGTTCATAAATTGATTGTAGATTTTTTTCTTTTGGTCATCGGCAAATACTTCGCTTTCATCTGTTGCTTTGGCTTCTTGCAAAGCGACAGATCTGCGTAAATCGCTGTCTTTAAAGGTGCGGATATGGAAGGGGTGAAAGCCCAGTACATTTTCATCACGAATGCCGTCTGCAATCGAATAGCGGTGCAATTCATTGCCGAAAACCGTGGCAGTGGTTGAATTTTTCTTAGCGTTTTCTTCTTCAATCGGCGTGCCGGTAAAGCCGAAGAAAAGCGCATTGGGGAAGGTGTGCTTAATGGTGAGCAACATATCGCCAAAAGTAGTGCGGTGGGCTTCATCAATAATAAACACCAGCCGCTTGCCGCTGATTTGCTCGATGTCTGCCTCATTTATCCCTTCTTCCGCCTTGATATTACTCATTTTTTGAATGGAGGTAACGATTAAGCGGTCGCGGTCTTGTTTGCTTTTCAGCTTGGCGAGCAAAATGGCGGTGTTTTCCGTTGCCTGCACATCATCCTTGCTGTCGGCAAAATTTTGATATTCCTCCAGCGATTGCTTGCCCAGCTCAATACGGTCGAGCAAGAAAATCACCTTATCCGCATCTTTGCGGCGGCTGATTAACTGCGCCGATTTAAAACTCGACATCGTTTTGCCCGAGCCTGTGGTATGCCAAATATAGCCGCCGCGCTGATTGCCCGCCGTCCAATCCGTTTTTGCCACCGTGTCGGCAATCTTGTTAACCGCATAATACTGATAGCTGCGCAACACTTTTAGCTGCTCGTCTTTCGCATCGGCAATGGTGTAATCGCCGATAAACTGGTGCGCCATCGGAATCGAGAGGAAATGCGTTGCCACCTTGTCCCAATCGTTCATATGCACATTATTGAAATCCGCCCAACGGAAATAAAACGCCGGATTTAATTTACCGCCGGTATTGGCAAAATAGCGGCATTCTTCCGGCGTCATCGCCACAAACACCTGCACCAGGCTGAAAATGCCCGAAAACGCGCCCGCCTTATGGTATCGCTCAATTTGATTGGTCGCTTGGCTGATGGGCACGCCTGAGCGTTTCAACTCAATATGAAACATCGGCATACCGTTGATTAACAGCATCAAATCGCCGCGCTGTTTGGGGTATAAATCCGAACGGGGGGTGAATTGGGGCTGCTGGGCAATTTGATAGCGGCTTTTGCCGGCAGAAATTTCCTCACGGTCGAAAATATCCAGCGACACTTCCTTGCCGAAATGACGGCTTTCCTCATTTTCCCGCTTGATGGCCACTGTTTTGCCGTTGATAAAGCCGTTTAACGCATAAGGCGTTTTCAATGCCTGCACCTGCTCCAAAATCTGGTTCATTTCCGAGCGAATCAACGGCACATCGAGCTTGTCGATATGTTGGTTGGTTTTATTCAAATGCGCCTGCCAGTTGGCAATCAAATCTTCTTCGGTGGGGTGGCGCAACACTTCCTTTTCCCAGCTTTTGGTGGCCAGCAAGGCAATCAGTGCGTTTTCAAAATCAGCTTCTTTATTAAACATTCTTTTTCTCCGTAAGGGCGCTACCACAATTTTTCAGACGGCCTCAATCATGGGCAGGAATACTGTTCTATACCAGCATTGCCGCTAACAGCCCTTTTTTGAGTTGGTTTAATTTTTCGACCTCTGCCGACTGTAAGGCAATGGTTTCGTCTAATTGGCGGAAAAAATTACCGATGGCGGTTTGTTCATTTTTGTCCGCAGGAAAAGAGATTGGCATTTCCGCAAAAACATCGTTTTTGATAGAAAATCGGTCAGACCTTGCTCCTGTATCACCATTCAAATACATGAAATGATGCCATTGATTACCTTCAAAATATTGTTCCAAATAAGAAGGTTTAATTTCATCATTTAGACGAAATACATAATAAAGCGGGGACATTACGCCTGTTCTTCCTAGTTTATTTCGCTTTATTGGACCAACTGGAGCGAAGCTAGAAATTCTTGGGTTGTACACAAAATCGTTAGGCTGTACAACATAATAACCACCTATATTTTCTGAATTTGAAATTGATTTATCAAAGAAGTCTTGCTGGCTGATAATTCCAAATTCAGCAGAATTAGTAAAAGTTTCCGCATATTGATAAGCGATGTTTTTTTCTTTCACTTTGAAAGCAATCTCCCCCAATTTCTTCCGCTCCCACTCCCCCTCAAACCCTTTAAAGCGGATTTTCGGTATTTTTTCACCGTTTGCGGGAAACATTTTTGACAGCATTGCCTTTTTAAGCTGACGGCTTTTTTCCAATACCGCACGGCTCTCGGCGATTTGGCTGTCTAAGCGGCGGAAAAACAAACCGAGGTGGGTTTGTTCGGGGAGGCTAGGAAATAAAGATTCCATTTGCAGTAGTTGAGTTTTAGATATCTCTAAAAATGTTGAGCCAGACGCATTTTTTAAAGCATATTCTTTAATTTTAAATCCCATCGTATAGAGAAAATAAATATTCAAACCTTCCCTAACAATAAAAGATTGAAAGCCTTGATTGGTTGCTCCCTGCTTGGTCAAAATTGCCATATCACCAATGCTTGCTCTTGATGTAAAAAGTACAGTTCTATCTGCTGGCAAAATAACAGCAGAGCTTTTTTGCAATCCAAGCAGCGTAATTTTTCTTATGCTTCCATTTGCATATACATTTTCTCCAATTTCTGTTGGAGAATACCAATCAATTTCACCACCCCAATAAGCTGAATTATTTGTATCTGGTGTGCCACCACCAACAATTTCAACAACATCGCTTAATCGTTTCTCTTCCCAACCTCCCGTAAACCCTTTAAACCGCAAACGTGGCTCTTGTTGTTTATTCATTTTGTCCCCTTAGCCTTTCAAAATCGCCTGCCATGCGGCAATGCCCTGCAAATCAAACTCGCTGCCGGTGAGTTCGTCCATCATTTGCGCCAGTGCGGCGGCGCTTTCTTGTTTACGCTCGCTGATGTGCTGATAGGTGTCGGCATATTTGTCGCAAAGTGCGGTCAGTTTTTGGCAAAATTGCGCCAGCATGTTTTCGGGCAGCCTGCACATCGCGGCATTGAGCGGAACAAACCATTTTTGACGGAGCAAATCGAGGGCTTCGGCATCATCCAGGGCTTCAATGGCGGCTTTGGTTTTGCTGTGAAGCTCGGCGGATTGGGTTTTGAGTTCCGCCTTGAGCGTTTTTTCTTCGGCAAGCAGCTTATAGGCAGCCTGCAATTTTGCGCCCAGGCTTTCTTCGGCAAATATGTGTTTGTCGATGGCTTTGCTTAAGTCGGCTTTTTTGGCAATCGCTACGCCGTCGGCTTCCAATTCTTGTTGCAGGGCTTTGGGAATTTCGGCGTTGATAAAGCCGTCGCCTTCATCATTGACGGCAGGGCAGGCTTTTTCTTCTTCGCTGAGGTTTTCCAAAATGCTTTGCATTTCGGCGGCGATTTCCGCCAGGCGGTTTTCTTTGGCTTTCAGGTTTGCCAATTCCTGCGGCAGTTTGACGGCCTGCACCAATTCAAACGGCAGAATATGCCCCACCCAGCCGTCTTGTACTTCGGCTTCTTTTTTGGTTTTGCTGTCTTTTTTCAGCACCATAAATGGATCAACCTGCTTAATTGCCTGTTTGCCTTCGGTTTGAATCATCTCCAAATCGGCGGCAATGCCCGCCGCATCGGCGCGCCATAAGTCATCGAGTTTTTGATAGGCGGTATAGAAATCCAATAAGGGCATGGCCTGAACTTTTTCCCGAATGAGTTCGGCAAGCTGCTGCTGGGTTTGGGAAATATTGAGCGTTTCCATCGGCTCAATCAGCAGGGTTTCCAAGCGGGCGGGGAAATCGGCAAAGTTTTGGGCAAATTGCGCTTGGTAATTCAGCACGTCGGGGTGGCTTTGCATGGCGGCTTTGAGATTGTCGGTTTTCGGCTGCACATAAGGCGTGCCGTTGTCGGTAAACAAGGCCGTCTGTAAACCGTCAAAGGCTGCCCAATAGTCTGCGAATTGTGCCAGCTCGGCTTTGGGAATGCCGCCGTGTATGGTGGCGAAAATATCCCATTGCTCCGCCGGTTCGGCGGAATCGACGTAGCGCGGAATGTTGAGGTTGTAGCCGTTTGCCACAATTTCGGCTTTCGGCACAATGCGGGAGAATTTGGGCAATTCCCGGCGATGGGTCACGCAATCGACAATGCGCTTGATATCGCTTGCCTGCAAATGGTTGTTTTTGCCCACTTTGATGAAATGTTTGGAGGCGTCAATCATCAATACGTCGTTACGTTCGCGCTCTTGGCGTAAAACGATGATGATGGTGGGAATGCCGGTGCCGAAAAAGATATTGGCAGGCAGGCCGATAATGGCATCGATATGATTGTATTCAATCAGGTTTTTTCGGATTTTCTCTTCTTCTCCACCCCTAAAAAGCACGCCGTGCGGCAAGACGATGGTCATGATGCCGTCGGGTTTTAAGTGGAAGAGGTCGTGCAATAGAAAGGCAAAATCGGCTTTTGCCTGAGGGGCGACGCCAAAGCGTTTGTAGCGGATGTCGCCTTCTTTGTCTTTGGGATTCCACGGCTGGGAATAGGGCGGATTGGATACTACGGCATCCAGATACAGCGGCTCGCCTTCCAGCGGCCAGTCGTCTTCCAAGGTATCGGCATTGCGGGTGAAAATATTGCTCGGCAAAATGCCGCGCATGACCAAATTCATGCGCGTGAGGTTGTAAGTGTTTTCTTTTAATTCTTGTGCGTAATATTTGATGCTGTCGGCGCTTTTGAGATGTTTGGCAACGCTATGGCCGATGTTGATCAGCAATGAACCTGAGCCGCTGGTCGGGTCGTAAATGCTGATTTCTTCACGGTCTTTGAGATGGTCGGCAATGATTTCAGACATCAGCAAAGATACTTCGTGCGGCGTATAAAATTCGCCCGCTTTTTTGCCTGCGTTGGCAGCAAACATACTAATCAGGTATTCATAAATAAAGCCCAATACGTCATAGCCCTGTTTGCCGTCCATCGGTATATCGGCAATCAGCACGAAAAGGTCTTTCACCGCATTGGTTTGGCTGGCGGCGGTATCGCCCAATTTGCTCAAACCGGATTCTAAGGTTTTGAAAATACCGTCAAAAACTGAGATGTAGTTTTCTGCAATATTGCGGCTGAAAGCGCTCATTGCAGTGCGTACGTTGGCAATATTGAAATCCGAGCCTTGGGCTAACCAGGTTGAGAATAGATGTTCGTAGCTGATGAAATAGCCGAGGTTTCTTTTGATATGGTTGACAAGCTCCCCGTTAGATTCGGTAAGCTCATCGGCAAAATTTGATTTTTCTAAGCCTTGTTCAAGGACAAATTTTTCTAATTTATCAGAAAGAAATTTGTAAAAAATAAAGCCTAAGATGTAGTCTTTGTATTCGTTCGCTTCAATTTTGGAACGCATTTTATTCGCAGATTGCCAAATTTTGGCTGCAAGTTGTTGTTTATTCATTTTTTCTCTTATTGGTTTTTGATTTTATACATATTGCGGTATTTTTGGTTGCTTGGTGCAGGCTTAGCTATGATAAACCATCAATACAGTGTTTACATCATTTACATCGTAGAGGGAGTATGATTCATCGATGCAATGAAAAATGGTAGGAAAGCTCACATTACACAAAGGCCGTCTGAAACTCAACTTTCAGACGGCCTTTTGATTTTATTTTTTAGCAAAGCCAAAGAATATTTCATCATTTCCTATTAGTAAAAGATGTTGTTCGTAAATTGAGATTTATTGCTTAATTATTTATCTGTATAATCTGCCTTATCAAATATTTTAAGGAGACAATGATGAAAAAAATGCCTGTATTGTTTGTTGGGCATGGTAGCCCTATGAATGCGTTAGATAAAGAAAACCCGTTCAATCAGAATTTCAGCCTAATTACGCAAAACTTTCCAAAACCAAAAGCGA
>ENA-OWLX01000906-OWLX01000906.1-metagenome-genome-assembly--contig:-NODE-906-length-11243-cov-11.386754_pt1 | contig 11243 bp, 11 predicted proteins | sample MGYA00245351_ERZ651106 | MGnify/ENA primary metagenome ERZ651106 (study PRJEB26857, sample SAMEA4031768) | metagenome | biome: human; feature: oral; material: saliva | place: Philippines | collected 2014... | reverse complement strand
TAAAATGGGCAGAGGAGAGTTTGTCAGTATGGAAGTTTTATATCGTATTGGGACTAAGTTAGATGTTGATTTTGGTGATATGGTTTCGATTATAAAGCAAAAGAAATAAACAAAAGTTGAGGTGCCAAAATGTAACCTTAAGATAGGATAGAATTGATTAGTAACAGATTGTGACCGGTCTAAGGAAAAGATGGAGGTATTTATGGCAGAAGATAAAAATCTCGTCATTGTTGATAATAAAGAAATACAGAATATGATTTATACATTTAGAGGTAAGCAGGTAATGGTAGATAGTGACCTTGCAGAACTATATAAAGTTACTACCGGTAATTTAAATAAAGCGATGAAAAGAAATTTGTCAAGATTTCCGGAACATTTTTGTTTTCAATTAACTGAACCTGAATATGAAAACTTGAGATTCCAAAATGGAACCTCAAGTTCAAATAATAATTATGGTGGCAGAAGATATATGCCTCGTGTTTTTACAGAGCAGGGTATTGCCATGCTGTCTGCTGTTCTTAAAAGTGATGTGGCAGTGGAAGTTAGCATTAAAATTATGAATAGTTTTGTGGAGATGAGAAGATTTCTCCTTTCAAACAAAGAGATGTTTGCTCGTCTTGATAGAGTTGAGTTAAAGCAATTGGAAACAGATAAGAAGCTGGAAGAAGTATTTAATTGTATAGCTACAAATACTGAAGTAAAATAAAACATCTTTTTTAACGGGCAAATTTATGATGCATTTAGCTTCATTGTTGCTCTTATCCAAAAGGCTAAAAAAGAAATAATTCTAATTGACAATTATGTGGATGTCAACACCTTAAACATTCTTTGCAAGAAGAATAAGGGTGTGGATGTTGTCATTACGACAGCAGGAAAAGGAAGTTTATCAACAAAAGATATAACGAAATTTAATGCTCAATATCCAAAACTATCGGTTAAAACTACTACGGATTTTCATGATAGATTTTTAATCATAGATAAAACAGAAGTCTATCATATTGGAGCATCAATAAAAGATGCGGGTAAAAAGAGTTTTGGAATTACAAAGATAGAAGATAAGGACTTAATAAAAAGTTTGATAAATAAAGTGAGGTAGAAAGGGATGTCAGATTTAACTAAGGGTAACAATGAAACAATACAAAGAGCAGAGTTGCATAGAAAAATTTGGGCGATTGCTGATGATGTTCGCGGGGCAGTAGATGGATGGGATTTTAAACAATATATACTAGGAATTTTGTTTTATAGATTTATTTCTGAAAATATTACTGAATTTTTCAATTCTGCCGAGCATGAAGCTGGTGACTTAGAATTTGATTATGCTGAAATTTCTGATGAAGAAGCAGAAGAGGATTTTAGACCTAATACTGTTGAAGATAAGGGATTTTTTATATTGCCAAGCCAGTTGTTTGAAAATGTTGTTAAAACAGCTAAAGACAACGAAAACTTAAATACGGATTTAGCAAATATATTCAAGGCTATTGAAGGTAGTGCGGTAGGATTTGCATCTGAAGATGATATTAAAGGCTTGTTTGAAGATGTGGATACAACAAGTAACCGTTTAGGCGGAACTGTAGCAGAAAAAAATAAAAGACTGGCAGATATACTAACAGGAATAGCTGAAATTAATTTTGGAAATATTCAGGATAATGATATAGATGCCTTTGGTGATGCGTATGAGTATTTGATTTCAAAGTATGCGAGTAATGCAGGAAAATCTGGTGGAGAGTTTTTTACCCCGCAAACAGTTTCAAAACTTTTGTCAAGACTTGTTATGGATGGAAAAGCTAATATTAATAAGGTATATGACCCTACATGTGGCAGTGGAAGTTTACTGCTTCAGATGAAGAAGCAATTTGATGAGCATATTATTGAAGAAGGCTTTTATGGACAGGAAATTAATATGACCAACTTTAACTTGGCTCGTATGAATATGTTTCTTCATAATGTGAATTATAATAATTTTTCAATAAAAAGGAGTGACACATTAATAAACCCTTTACATAGAGAAGAAAAGCCATTTGATGCCATTGTTTCAAATCCTCCATATTCGATTAAATGGGTGGGAGATTCTGATCCTACTTTAATAAATGATGAAAGATTTGCTCCGGCAGGAAAGTTAGCACCAAAATCTTATGCCGACTATGCATTTATCATGCACTCATTATCCTACCTTTCAAGTAAAGGTAGGGCTGCTATAGTATGCTTTCCTGGAATTTTTTACAGAAAAGGTGCTGAAAAGACAATTAGACAATACCTTGTTGACAATAATTTTATTGACTGCATAATTCAGCTTCCGGAAAACTTATTTTTTGGAACATCAATAGCTACTTGTATTTTAGTTATGGCTAAGAACAAAGTAGATAATAAAATTTTGTTTATTGATGCAAGCAAAGAATTTAAAAAGGAAACTAATAATAATATTTTAGAAGAAAAAAATATTAAGACAATAATTGATGAATTTAGAGATAGAGTAGAAATAGAATATTTTTCTAGATATGTTGATATAACAGAAATACAAAGTAAAGAAAATGATTATAATCTTTCTGTCTCAACCTATGTGGAAAAAGAAGATACAAGAGAAATAATTGATATTAAAGTTTTGAATCAAAAAATTGAAGATACTGTAAAGAAAATAGATGATCTTAGAGTTTCCCTAAATGAGATAGTAAAGGAATTTGAAAATGAGTAAGATAGATGAACTATTGAAATCTGAAAAGGTTGAATGGAAGCGGCTTGGAGAAAAAGATATTTGTATATCTATTACAACTGGTTTAAATCCAAGAAAAAATTTTAAACTAAATGATTCAAGCAACGGAGAATTAACATCGTGGTACATTACAACTAAAGATTATTCTAGCAATGAAGTTATAGAATTTATTGATGGGAAAACTGCTAGAATAACGGAAAAAGCAAGAAAACTTATAAATAAAAGAAGCAAGCTTCAAATAAACGATATTTTGTTTTCTGCTGTTGGGACAGTAGGAAAAATAGCACTTGTAGAAGTTGAACCAAATAATTTTGATGTAAATGAGTCTACATTTGTATTAAAGCCAAATGAGAAAAAAATAGTGCCTAAATATTTAGTTTATTATTTAAGATCTGAGTTTATACAGAATGAGGTAAGGAAATCACTTAAAGGTAGTACATTATCAGGAATAAGAAAGAATAAACTTGAGAATTTGGTAATTCCAATTCCATCTATAGATAAGCAAGAAAAAATTGTAAAAATACTTGATAAATATACAAAATGTGTTACTGAATTACAGGCTGAATTACAGGCTGAATTACAGGCTAGAACTAAACAGTATGAATACTATAGAGATAAGTTGTTAGACTTTAAGAGCAGTAATTAAGAGGTGAGAGGAAAGTATGGAAGAGTATAGTTCTTTAGCAGAAATAGCTCAAAAAATTAAAGATTCTAATAAGAAAGTTACTATATTGTATGCTTTCAATGCAACTGGAAAGACAAGATTATCAATGGAATTTAAAAGTCTAGTTAATGATCTGGAGGAGGATGAAGATATAAAGCATATAGTTTATTATAATGCTTTTACGGAAGATTTATTTTCTTGGGATAATGATTTAGAAAATGATAATGAGAGGAAGCTTAAAATCAATAAAAACTCCAGTTTTATTGATTTGGTAGAACGACAAGGAAAAGAAAAAGAGATCGCAGAGAGATTCAAAGAATTCACTTCTTCAAAGATTGAACCTAACATCGATACAAGTATAGGAGAAATTACCTTTAGTTTACCAACCGGAGACGAGGAAGCAGTTGAAAATATTAAAATATCTAAAGGTGAGGAAAGTATCTTTATTTGGACTGTATTTTTTGTTCTAATGGAAACAATTATAGCAGAGTTAAATATTGATGAAATCAGTGATAGAAGTACAGATGAATTTAATGCTATACAATATATTTTTATAGATGATCCAGTTACCTCTTTAGATGATAATCACCTTATTCAGTTGGCTATTTCTTTGAGGGAACTAATAGCTAATTCAAAGTCTGTTGATTTAAGATTCATAATTACAACTCATCATGCGTTATTCTATAATGTTTTGTTCAATGAATTTAAAAGTGAGAGAAGTATAAAGGATAATAAAAAAGAGTATTGTTTACTACAAAGAAATGAAAATAGTTATTCAATGGATAAACAAAATGATACACCATTCGGATATCATTTATTTATTAAAAGAATAATTCAGAAGGCAATAGATGATAATGTTGTTGAGAGATATCATTTCATGTTATTTAGAAATTTGTTAGAAAAAACGGCATCTTTTCTTGGCTATAATAATTGGGGGGATCTACTTCTAGTAGATGGTATGTCTGATGAGGATAGAAAAGGATATATTCGATTTATTAACTCGGCATCGCATAATAAAGTTTCAGACTTGGAGGCAAAAGAATTAAAACCTAATGAGAAAAATCTATTAAAGTTGCTCTTTGAAACTTTTACGGGAGAATATAAATGGAAGGAGTAAATTAGATGTCAGAAGAAAAAGTAAAGTATAGTACATCTACAATTGCCGAAATGACTGGAGGAATTATTTTAGCTAATTTTGAAAAAGACCTTCAAGTTAGAGAAACTGCATATCAAAGTGAAGCTGAACTAGAAAGACAAATGATTGAAAATTTAGTTTCGCAGGGGTATAAGAGGCTTATAGTTAAATCGAATGATGAATTATATGAAAATTTAAAAAACCAAATTGAAAAGCTTAATGGAGTTTCTTTTACAAATGAAGAGTGGGCCAGGTTTTTATTTGAATATTTAGATATTCCAAATGATGGGATGATTGAGAAAACACGAAAAATACAAGAGGATTGCATCCATGATTTTATTTTTGATGATGGACATTTGAAAAATATTAAGATTATTGATAAGAATAATATCCACAATAATTTTCTACAAGTTGCTAATCAGATTGTTGGAGAAGGAAAAAATCGAAATCGCTATGATGTGACAATTTTAGTAAATGGGTTACCGCTTGTCCATGTAGAACTAAAAAAAAGAGGCGTGAATTTACATGAAGCCTTTAACCAAATTCATAGATACAGTAAAGAAAGTTTTAACAGTGAAAACTCATTATATAAGTATGTTCAGATATTTGTTATCTCTAATGGAACTTATACTAGATATTTTGCTAATACAACGGCACAGGATAAAAATAATTATGAGTTTACCTGTGAATGGGCAGATGCTAAAAACAAGGTGATTTGTGATCTAGAGGATTTCACTAAGACCTTTTTTGAAAAGCGTGTTATTTTAGAAATCCTTACAAAATACTGCGTTTTTGATGTCACTAACACCCTCCTTATTATGCGTCCATATCAAATTGCGGCAACTGAACGAGTTTTATGGAAAATAAAATCAAGTTATGAGACGAAAAAAGCAGGTAGAACCGAAGCCGGCGGGTTTATTTGGCACACGACAGGTTCTGGTAAGACACTCACTTCTTTTAAAGCTGCAAGACTTGCTACAACATTGGATTTTATTGATAAAGTATTTTTTGTGGTAGACAGAAAAGACTTAGACTATCAAACAATGAAAGAATATCAAAGATTTCAGCCGGATAGCGTGAACGGAAGTAAAGATACAAAAGAACTTAAACGATGTATTGAAAGGGATGATAATCGGATTGTAGTTACCACAATTCAAAAATTAAATGAATTTGTAAAGAGAAATCCTACTCATGATATTTTTGAAAAACATTGCGTTCTTATATTTGACGAATGTCATCGTTCTCAATTTGGTGATGCACAGAAAAATATAAGGAAATCATTTAAGCGGCATTACCAGTTCGGATTTACAGGTACTCCAATTTTTCCAGAAAATTCTCTAGGTGGAGATACAACATCAGGGATATTTGGCGCACAACTTCACAGTTACGTTATTACCGATGCGATTCGTGATGGAAAAGTTTTAAAATTCAAAGTGGACTATAACAATATTACACCGAGATTTAAAACTGTAGAGAAAGAGGAAGATGAAAAGAAATTAGCTAAACTAGAAAATAAAATGTTGCTCCATCCTGAAAGAATTACTGAGATTACAAAGTACATTCTTAATGTATTTAATACGAAAACACATCGTAATGCGTTTTATGATTTGAAGAATAGAAGGCTTAACGGTTTTAATGCAATGCTTGCTGTACAAAGTGTTGAAGCAGCCAAGTTATATTATGAAGAATTTGAAAGACAACAAAGCAAATTACCTGAAGCAAAGAGACTTAAAATAGCTACAATATACAGTTTTGTAGCTAATGAGGAGCAAAGAGCAATCGGAGAAATATTAGAGGAAGACTTTGATATTTCTGCTATGAAATCAACGGCAAAAGAGTTTTTAGATAAGGTGATTACAGACTATAATAGTTACTTTAAAACCAATTTTTCTACCAATGGTAATGAATTTCAAAATTATTACAAGGATTTATCGCTTAAAGTGAAAGAAAAACAAGTTGATTTGCTTATTGTAGTAGGTATGTTTTTAACTGGCTTTGATGCACCTACATTAAATACATTATTTGTTGATAAAAATCTTAGATATCATGGTCTTATTCAGGCGTTTTCAAGAACAAACCGTATTCTAAATAAAGTAAAGACATTTGGTAATATTGTTTGTTTTAGGGACTTGGAAAAAGCCACACAAGATGCAATCAAGACATTTGGCGACGAAAATAGTGTAAATATCATTTTGGAAAAGAGCTATGAAGAATATATTCATGGCTTTAAAGATGAAGAGACAGGCAAGGTTGTTAAGGGGTACACCGATATATGCAATGAAATAATATCTAAATTCCCAGAGCCGACAGAAATTATATTAGAAGCGGATAAAAAAGAATTTGTAGAGCTTTTTGGTGAGTTATTGAAAGCCGAGAATATCCTGAAAAACTTTGATGAGTTTGAGGATTTTGAAAAAATTATTTCAGACAGGCTGATGCAGGATATGAAAAGTGTCTATGTTGATATCAGGGAAAACATTATTAACTTAAAGAACAATGAAAATTCTGAAGGTGAACAAATTGATTTTTCTGATATTGAGTTTCAAATTGACTTGCTTAAAACAGATGAAATAAATTTGGACTATATTTTAGCCTTGATACTGGAAAAATCAAAAGAAAATGATGATGTAGAAAGCTTAAAAGTAGAAATTCGAAGGGTAATAAGGTCAAGCCTTGGTACAAGGGCAAAAGAAGAATTGATTATGTCCTTTATTAACAGTACAAGATTGTCTGAGTTGAAAAATACTGATGATATTCTTGAGTCATTCTATAGTTTTGCAAAGAAAGAGAAGGTAAATAATATAATATCTTTAGTTGAAGAAGAAAACTTGAAAGAAGACTCAAAACGATTTATAGAAAAGGCTATAAGTAAAGGATATATCGAATATGCAGGAGATGAGCTGGATCGTATTATTCCGCCGACTTCACGTAGATTAGGAGCAAGGGAAAAGAAAAAAGAATTGGTATTAGACAAGATTAGAAAAATTGTGGAAGTTTTTGTTGGGATTTAAACCTTACTTTAGTGTTGTATCTTCATTCAAATGTATTATTTTGATAGGTGCTTGATATAAGCTGATATCAAAAAATCAGAATGAGTTGATATTAGAGTGTTCTGAAATTATGAGCAATATGATTTTGCTAAATGCTTATCTAAAGAAGTAAGTATTAAAGTACTGAGCAATTATATATGCTTGGCATGACGGCTATAAATAAAAATATCCTTATTGATTTTTACCACTTTAATTTAGAATGGTAAATAAGTAAGATGAAATATCAATGTATATTAGAGAAATTAAAGTACAAAACTACAAAAGCGATTTCAATTTTTCTAGTGGAAGTTGGTATTTATAAAAAGAGTGATTCTTTTCTCTTAACTAAATTAGAGATTATAGAGATGTCTACCAATTTTAAGCTAAAAAGATTTAACTATCTGATGTTAGTTTGTAAAATCGAGGAACAATGAAAACGACAAAATCTTTTGGCGAGTATTCCAGATATTCTCTCCACGATGCAAGGGTACAGAAAATAGAATACGCAGATAGTAATTTAACTTTTACCTTTGATTATATTTTTTCTTATGAGAATGGTGTTGAACAAACTCATAAGGCCAAGATTGTATTTGAGAAATGTGATGTTGATGATCTAGAAATTCTCGTCTTTGATAGTACAATACTAGATACTTTCACAGGTAAAAGAATTGAGTTATCTCAGTATCAACAGGAGTATAGTGAAAGTGAGTTTGAGGTTATTACGGAGACCTATAATTGGGGACGTGCTGTATTCCAAGGATGGTTATGGACTGAAGGGAATCCTGTTCACTGTATAATGAACATATACTTTACAGGCAAAATGGTATATGTAATCGATGAGGCCTAATATGAGTTAATATGTTGTTAGTTTTTGAAATTGTAAATTACTTTATTCTAAAAGGAGATACGGAGTTCTTTATTATGAAAGGAATTAATTCTGTAAGGACGTAAGAATATGAAAACTTTAAAAGAATTTTTAGATAGCCCTATATATTTAGATATTATAGAGGAATTAGGGCCTGATAACTTTAATAAAGAACTACAAAGTATAGAAATTCAAGAACTAAGAAATCGATTGAATCAAAGGCAATTCTTATTAGAAGGGTTTAATTGCAAGTTATATTCTGAGAAAGAGTTAATACAGTTTTTCGAGCAATTAATAGAATACAATCGTAAAGCACTGATTCTTTGGAGTAAAGCCTTTTGGCAATACAGTGATGAAACTTGTGAAGAATATCCTGATGGGGATTTTACGAAAGGCGAAGAATTAGATAGAGAAGATAAATCAACTATACTTGAAATAGGAAAATATTCTATAACAAGTATTGCTTTGTATATGATTGAATTTGATATTTTGAAAAATCACCCAGACATATTAGAAGACTATTATAAAAGATTGCATATTCCCGGTGCAGTGAAATACGGACGAGAAATTAAGGCGCTTTATAAAAGTCTTTTTAGTTAAAATATATAATGTAGTTTTGCGATTCTTTCATCATAATTCATATGGGAGTAAATACTATGGGTTATAAAAATGTATGTGCCAACTGCAGAATATCCTTGTCAGAGGGCACGAATTACGAGTTATTTAATACAAATAAAACATGCCCTATATGTAAAAGTAAGATGTACTTTGTGAATGAGAAGTTCAAAGCCCCTAAAAAATCTAATGATAAAGACTGGAAAATCATTGAGTATTTGTTGTTGAGTGGTTATGATTTCCGAAATCCTTATTGTGGACATGAGCAATGTATTTATTTTGAGTTCCCTAAGAACCTGCAAGAGGCAGAAGAGTTTATCCGAGAAATGAGGAATTTAGACTAAGTCAGGAGGTTTAGTATGGCACCACAAGTTATCGATTTTTCGTTCTGGAATGAAATGTGGAAACAAAGTTATTATGATCGTGAGAAGGGGATTCGGGCGAATCCATTATTAGAGTATTGGGACAAGCGGGCCAATGATTTTTCTCTTATGCGTAAAAGCAATGACTACGACTTTGGACGGAAGGTATATGCTGCTTTAAGTAGTATCTTAACACCTGATTCTAGCATGTTAGATATAGGTGCTGGTCCTGGTTCTTTCACAATTCCTTTTGCTCAACATATTAAATCTGTTACTGCTATTGAACCGTCAAAGGGCATGGTGACAGTCCTTAAAGAAAATGCCAAAGAATTAAACGTTGAGAATATTAACATCATTGAAGAATTGGTACAGGACTTACCTCAAGACGGCTCTCCAGATTTTCAGTTTGACCTGGTAGCTATATCTCTTGTACTTTGGATGTTTCCTGATGTGTGGCCTCGTATTTTACAAATGGAACAATATTCTAAAGGCTACTGTGCAATCGTAGCTGGCATTCCCGATTGGAAGAATCCTCGGGAAGCTAGTAAATCTGATGTACAGGAGTTTCAAATTCTCTATAATATGTTACTTTCACAAGGGCGCTCACCTAATGTAAGTATCATTGATTATAGATGTGAACGTACTGTAGAAGATGAAATCGAGTGCCGAAAGATCATATACGAGCAGTACTATGGAGATTTAACGCCAACAGCAGAGGAGCAAATCAAGAAAGAAATCATCGCCAAATCCAAGGACAATAAATGTTTGATTTCCTCTCGCTCTGCTATAATCTGGTGGAATCCTAAGGAAGTTGTATCACACACCTAAGATGTAGTTGGCAAATGGATTAGAAAAGGCAGTAGCATGATTAATATCGTTAAAGGCGATAGGACGATTACCTATACCGAAGAGAAAAACTTTACACCTCAGCAGGTAGCAGAATTGTTTCTGTCCGTCCGTTGGGTGGTGGGCAAGTATCCTGATAGATTGCATAAGGCGCTCATGAATTCATCGCGCGTGATTTCTGCTTGGGATGGCGATCGTTTAGTAGGTCTTATTCGTGTCATGGATGATAGCGAGTTAGTATGCTTCATCAATTATGTGCTAGTTAATCCTGATTATCGCGGGCGAGGTATTGCTGGTCATTTGCTAGAACTGGTGAAAGAAGCCTACAAATCCTATTTGTATATTAATGTTATGATTGGTGAAAGCAAAAATGCACCATTCTACGAGAAGCATGGCTTTAAAATTAAAGAAGATTCCTTGCCGATGCAATATCGTAATGTGCCTAAATATACGAAAAAATAATTGCTGGATAATCTATATGGGACACAATTTGTGAGATTATTAACATAAGGCTACACATCTTTTATTGAATGTGTAGCCTTTGTTTTATAAACAGTATATACTAAAACCGATATGTAGATACGATGGAGAAGGATATGGATATATTAATACGAAAAGCGACAACCGCTGATTTAGAGTTAGTGACACGTATAGAAGCAACTTGTTTTCCTCCTGCTGAAGCGGCGCCTCGTGAGGCTTTTAAGGAGCGATTAGATTATTGTGCAGGACAGTTTTTAATTGCCTTTGACAGCGATACACCAATTGGTTTTATCGATGGATTTGTAACAGATGATGAAATCTTAACGGATGAGATGTTTGCTGATGCTTCTTTACATAACCCTAACGGCGCATGGCAGATGATATTTGGTTTAAATACAATGCCAGAGTATCGAAATCGCGGTGTAGGTGGTAAGTTAATTGAGGCTTTTATAGAATTGGCCAGAGAGGAAAACCGAAAGGGCGTAATTCTAACTTGTAAGGAAGAAAAGATTCACTATTATGCCAAGTTTGGTTTTGTAA
>ENA-OWLX01000905-OWLX01000905.1-metagenome-genome-assembly--contig:-NODE-905-length-11243-cov-17.853951_pt1 | contig 11243 bp, 9 predicted proteins | sample MGYA00245351_ERZ651106 | MGnify/ENA primary metagenome ERZ651106 (study PRJEB26857, sample SAMEA4031768) | metagenome | biome: human; feature: oral; material: saliva | place: Philippines | collected 2014... | reverse complement strand
TGAAACCTGGCGATACCGTATTCATTGCAGGTGCCGGCCCTGTCGGTATGTCTGCGTTGCTGACTGCGCAACTGTATAGCCCTGCCGCCATCATTGTTTGCGATATGGACGAAAACCGTTTGAAACTGGCGAAAGAACTGGGTGCAACCCATACCATCAGCCCCGCTTCAGGCGACGTATCCAAACAAGTTTTCGCCATTGTCGGCGAAGACGGCGTGGACTGCGCCATCGAAGCCGTCGGTATCCCCGCTACATGGAATATGTGTCAAGACATCGTCAAACCGGGTGGCCATATCGCCGTTGTCGGTGTACACGGTCAATCCGTTGATTTCAAACTCGAAAAACTCTGGATTAAAAACCTCGCCATCACAACCGGTCTGGTAAACGCCAATACCACCGAAATGCTGATGAAGGCAATTTCCAGCAGCTCCGTCGATTACACCAAAATGTTGACCCACCATTTCAAATTCAGCGAATTGGAAAAAGCCTACGACGTGTTCAAACACGCCGCCGAAAACCAAGCCATGAAAGTGGTTTTGGAAGCGGATTGATTTGAAACAGATTATTGAGTTTTAAAAAAGATAGAGGTCGTCTGAAAACAGGTTTTCAGACGACCTTTTTGTTTATGGGGCTGATTGAATTGGAATGGCGTTATCCTTTTAAACGTATGCAAGCGGGTAGTGTGGCTTTATGGTATTTGTAAAGAATTTGTCAAGAAATGCACGGTAACATCGTAATGAATGACGATTATTTGAGTTAAATCTAGCCCGCACGTTATCGGATTGTGTTAACCTTACGCTAAGCTTGATAATAGTTAACATTCTAGTACTTTCGTTCCCTTGTTTATTAATTATTTCAAGCCAGGGTTCCCGCACCATCATCGCTTCATTTTTTTCTTCCATAAATGCTTCGGGATGCAGTTTGTCCCTCCGCAACAATAAGAACCCGAACATTCTCACTCTTGTATTTTAAGGATTAAACAATGAAATCGCTCAAAACGTTCCTCATTTGGGGCATTGTGGTTTTGGTCGGCGTAGCGTCCTTTACCACTTTGGCCCTCAGTCGGGGCGAGCAGGTCAGTGCGGTATGGATGGTCACCGCCGCCGTATCGGTGTACTGCATCGCTTACCGTTTTTACAGTCTCTACATCGCTAAATATGTGATGCAGCTTGATCCGAACCGCCTCACGCCCGCCGAACGGCACAATGACGGTTTGGACTATGTGCCGACACACAAAGGCGTATTGTTCGGACACCACTTTGCCGCGATTGCGGGCGCAGGCCCCTTGGTTGGTCCCGTACTGGCTGCGCAAATGGGTTATCTGCCGGGTACGCTGTGGATTATCTTCGGCGTAGTGTTTGCCGGCGCGGTACAAGACATGATGGTCTTGTTCGTCTCCATGCGCCGCGACGGTAAGTCTTTGGGCGATATCGTAAAACAAGAACTCGGCACTGTACCCGGCGTGATCGCGTCCATCGGTATTTTGATGATTATGGTCATCATCATGGCGGTGTTGGCGTTGATTGTGGTGAAAGCACTGGTTCACAGCCCTTGGGGTACGTTTACGATTGCCGCCACCATGCCGATTGCGCTGTTTATGGGTATTTACACCCGCTATATCCGTCCGGGCAAAATCGGCGAGATTTCCATCGTCGGCTTTATCCTGTTGATGCTGGCGGTCATTTACGGCGATAATGTGGCGCACAGCTCCATCGGCCACTGGTTTGACCTTGACGGCATCCAGCTCACTTGGGCGATTATGATTTACGGTTTCGTGGCTTCGGTATTGCCTGTTTGGCTGCTGCTGACTCCGCGCGACTATCTCTCTACCTTCCTGAAAATCGGTACGATTGTCGCACTCGCCATCGGCATCCTCATCGTCAGCCCTGCGCTGCAAATGCCTGCCGTGACCCACTTTATCGACGGTTCCGGCCCTGTATTCTCAGGCGCATTGTTCCCATTCCTCTTCATCACCATCGCTTGTGGTGCGGTTTCAGGCTTCCACGCGCTGATTTCTTCCGGTACTACGCCGAAAATGCTGGAAAACGAAACCCACGTCCGCATGATCGGTTACGGCGGTATGTTGATGGAAAGTTTCGTGGCTATTATGGCGCTTGCCGCTGCCGCATCGCTTGATCCTGGCGTGTACTTCGCCATGAACAGCCCTGCCGCACTGATCGGTACAGATGCCAATACTGCCGCCGAAGTGATTACCACCAAGCTGCAATTCCCTGTCGATGCCGCCACCCTGTTGCACACCGCTAAAGAAGTCGGCGAAAACACCATCCTTTCCCGTGCGGGCGGTGCGCCTACCCTCGCAGTCGGTATGGCACACATCATGAGCCGCCTGATTCCGGGCGAAGCCATGATGGCATTCTGGTATCACTTTGCCCTGTTGTTTGAAGCCTTGTTCATCCTGACCGCCGTTGATGCCGGTACCCGCGTCGCACGCTTCATGATTCAAGACTTGGGCAGCATCTTCTACAAACCTTTCGGCAACACCGACTCCATCCCTGCCAACCTGATTGCGACCTTCTTCGCCGTGGCATTGTGGGGCTACTTCCTCTACACCGGCGTGACCGACCCCTTGGGCGGCATCAACTCGCTCTGGCCTTTGTTCGGCATCGCCAACCAAATGCTGGCAGGCGTAGCCTTGATTATGTGTGCCGTTGTGTTGATTAAGATGAAACGCGACCGTTATGTCTGGGTGGCACTCGTTCCCGCCGTCGGCGTACTGTTTGTAACCTGCTATGCCGGTCTGCAAAAACTGTTCCACAGCGACCCGCGCGTCAGCTTCCTTGCCCATGCCGGCAAATACAGCGACGCATTGGCTAAAAACGAAGTCCTCGCACCTGCTAAAGACATCGGCGAAATGGCGCAAATCATCTTCAACGACAAAATTAATGCCGGTCTGACCGCATTGTTCCTCTCCGTCGTCGTCGTCGTTGCCATCTACGGCGTGCGTACCGCTATGAAAGCACGCAAAGTCGGCTGGTCAACCGCCAAAGAAATTCCGGCGGTGTACCGCGACGGCAAACAGCCGGAGGCACAAAGTGAAGCGTAAACTCGCCTCTTGGTGGAAAACCGCCAAACTTACCGCCAACCTCATGGCAGGCGTGCCCGATTATGAAAACTACGTTGCTCAACAACGCAAACATAATCCCAACGCCCCCGTCATGACCGAGTTGCAATTTCAAGACTACTGCCGCAAACGCCGCTGCGGTGCAAACGGCGGAAGATGTTGCTAATCGCTTGAATGGTTGAAAAAAAGGTCGTCTGAAAGTTTTCAGACGACCTTTTTATATTAATGCTGCTTGAAAAAGAATGGGTTAGTATTTTCCCAATAGCTGCTCACGAGTCAGTAAGAATACGAATCCGTCGCCGCCGCTGGTTTCCAGCCAAGTGAACGGCAGCTCGGGATAGGCGGCTTCCAATACGTCGCGGTTGTGTCCGATTTCGACCAGCAGTACGCCTTTGGGTTTCAGGTATTTGGCGGCGTGCAGCAGGATTTGACGGGTGGCGTCCAAACCGTCTTCGCCGCTGCCTAAGGCGAGTTCGGGTTCGTGCAGGTATTCGTCGGGCAACATATCGACCGATTCGGCATCGACGTAGGGTGGGTTGGAAACAATCAGGTCGTATGTACCTTCCAATCCTTCGAACAAATCGGTGTGAATCAGGTTGATGCGCTCTTCCAAACCATAATCTTCAACGTTGATGGCGGCTACTTCCAGCGCATCCAAACTCAAATCGACGGCGTCGATTTCAGCGGCAGGGTAGTGGTGTGCCATTTGGACGGCGAGGCAGCCGCTGCCGGTACACAAGTCCAATGCGCGGTGAACCAATTCGGGGTGTTCTATCCAAGGGGTAAGGCTGTCGCCGAGCAGCTCGTAAATAAACGAGCGCGGTACGATGACGCGTTCGTCAACATAAAAATCGAAATCGCCTTGCCATGCCTGATGGGTGAGGTAGGCTGCGGGGATGTGTTCGACTGCGCGGCGTTCCAGCACTGCCAACACTTCTTCTTTCTCGCTTTGCAGCAGCTTGGCGTCGAGGTAAGGCTCCAGCGTGTCCAGCGGTAGGTTGAGGGTATGTAGGATCAGGTAGGCGGCTTCGTCGTGTGCGTTGTCCGATCCATGCCCGAAAAACAAACCGGCATCGTTGAAACGGCTGACGGCGAAACGCAGGATGTCGCGGACGGTGGTCAATTCTTGGGCTGCTTGGGTAAACATATTCATCAAAATCCTTAATGGTCGGAACACCGTCTTTCGGGCGGCGGAATCGGGAAGTCATTTATTGCAAAGCGGAGCGATTATAACAGAGGTCGTCTGAAAGCATGGTTTCAGACGACCTCTTGATTGCGGGAGCGGTTATTTTTTGCCTTTTGCCGCTTTCACATCTTTTTCGGTGATGGTGCCGCCGCCGTTATCAAATGCATTCATGATGTAGGTCGAAACTGCTGCTACGTCCGCTTCGTTGATGGCTGTTGCAGGCATGAAGCCGTTGTACGGTTTGCCGTTAACCTTGATCGGACCGTTGATGCCTTTGAGCATGCTGTTCAACAGTACCTGCGGTTTTTTCATAATGTAGTCGGAACGGAATAGGGGCGGGAACATTGCGCCTCTGCCTTCACCTTTTTTACCGTGGCAGGCAGCACAGTTGGTTTCGTAAATTTTCTGCCCCTGCGCCATCTGTGTGGCATCGGCGGCGAAAGTTGGGGCGGAAAAGCAGGAGAGTGCGGCAAGAGTCAGGATGTGGATGTTTTTCATGGTTTGTCCTTGCAGATGGTCGGGATGTTTTTGTTTTAGAGGAATAGGGCAATCATACAATAAAGGTCATCTGAAAACCTATCCTGCCTAAGCTTTTCAGACGACCTTAGATTTAAGTCAAACAAACGGAAGGATACTTCAAACCCATCCGCGCAAATTGCGCCGCACCAAATCTGCCAGCGCGCCTATCCATTCTGCGCCGTCGTTCAGGCAGGGGATATAGCGGTATTCTTTACCGCCTGCGGCGTGAAATTGTTCGCGCCCCATCAAAGCGATTTCTTCCATCGTTTCCAAGCAGTCTGCCATGAAGCCCGGACAGAAAACGTCCAATTTCGTTATGCCTTGTTTCGGCAGTTCGTCAAACAGAACCTGCGTACTCGGTTTAACCCATTTTGCCTTGCCGAACTGGCTTTGGAAGGAAACGATATATTCCTGCTCAGTGAGCTCCAAGGCTTCGGCAAGCAGTTTGGCGGTATGGCGGCATTCGTCGGGATAAGGGTCGCCTTCGTCGTACTGTTTCTGCGGTATGCCGTGAAAACTCAGCATCAGTTTTTCGCCGCGCCCCTGTTCCGCCCAATATGCCTGAATCTGCTTTTTCATGGCTTCGATATAGCCTGCATCATCGTAGAAACGGGATACCGTGCGTATGCTGAGTTGGTTGCGCTGGCGCAGTAATTGCAAGAATACTTTATCCAAAGCCGCGCCTGTGCTTGATGCCGCATATTGCGGATAAAGCGGGACTACCAAAAGATTACCGATGCCTTGCGATTTCAATTCCGCCAAGACGTCGTCAACGCCCGGGTTGCCGTAAGTCATGGCGTAGCGGACGGTTACATCCGGCAGTAGTTCGCCCAAGGCTTCGGCTTGGCGTGCGGTATAAACCAATAAGGGCGAGCCTTCTTTAAACCAGATTTTTTCATAGGCATGCGCACTTTTTTTCGGGCGCAGCGTCAGTATCAGGCCACGCAAAATCGGTTGCCACAACAGCTTCGGCAGTTCTACCACGCGTTGGTCGGATAAAAAGTCGCGCAGGTAAGGTTTGACGGCTTGCGCGGTCGGAGCATCCGGTGTGCCGAGGTTAAGCAGTAGGACGGCGGTACGGGTTTGGTCGGTGTACGGGAGGGGAGGCTCTGGCAGGAAACGGGGCATGGTTTCTTTCTTTAATATTGAATGATATTTTGTGCAAAAGGTCGTCTGAAAAGCAAAGGGTCAATCAAGATAAATGTTTTCAGACGACCTCGATAAGCATGGTTCAATCTCAATCCACCCCGCGGGCGCGGTTTTCATGGAATTGTGCCTGCCAATCGGCAAATTTTCCTTGCTCGATGGCTTCGCGCATTTCCGCCATGATGACTTGGTAGAAATGCAGGTTGTGGATGGTGTTGAGTTGCGCGCCCAAGATTTCGCCGATGCGGTGCAGATGGTGCAGGTAGGCGCGGCTGAAGTTTTGGCAGGCGTAGCAGGTGCAGCTTTCGTCTATCGGGCGTTTGTCGAGCTTGTGTTTGGCGTTTTTGATTTTCAAATCGCCGAAACGGGTGAACAGCCAGCCGTTGCGGGCATTGCGGGTGGGCATGACGCAGTCGAACATGTCCATGCCGTGCGCCACGCCGTAAACAAGGTCTTCGGGTGTGCCGACGCCCATCAGGTAATGCGGTTTGTGTTCGGGCAGTATCGGTCCGACGGTGCGCAACATGCGGTACATTTCGGGTTTGGGTTCGCCGACGGACAGCCCGCCGATGGCAAGCCCGGGGAAGTCGAATTGTTCCAAGCCGCGCAGCGATTCTTCGCGCAAATCCTCATACATCGCGCCTTGCACGATACCGAACAGGGCATTCGGGTTCTTCAAATCTTCAAAGGCTTTTTTGCTGCGTTCTGCCCAGCGCAGGCTCATTTGCAGGGATTTTTGCGCCTGCTCGTGCGTTGCTTCGCCCGGTGTGCATTCGTCCAACTGCATCACGATGTCGGAATTGAGTACAGTCTGGATTTTCATGGAGATTTCGGGCGAGAGGAAGAGTCTGTCGCCGTTAATCGGGCTTTGGAAGGTGCAGCCTTCTTCAGTGAGTTTGCGCATATCGGAGAGTGAGAAAACCTGAAAACCGCCGGAGTCGGTCAAGATGGGTTTGTCCCAGCCGATAAATTCGTGCAGACCGCCGAATTGTTCGATAACTTCCAAACCTGGGCGCAGCCATAAATGGTAAGTGTTACCCAAAATAATTTGTGCCTTGATGTCGTGCAGGTTTTGCGGATTCATCGCCTTAACCGAGCCGTAAGTGCCGACCGGCATAAATACGGGCGTTTCGATTTTGCCGTGGTTCAGTTCCAGCGTGCCGCGTCGGGCATGACCATCTTTTTTGTGTAAGGTAAACTTGAGCATAGGTTGTATCTATTAATGTCGAAAACGGCGTGCGGAGCCGCCGTGCAGTCAATTGAGGTAAAAAACGGGATTATAAAGGATTTTCATCGTAATAGCGGTGTTTGAATATTTCAGACGACCTTATTCGTCTCGAGATGTTCACTGTTGAAAATGTTTCAAAAAAATCACAATGTTCCGACAATGTCGTCTGAAACCTCATTTTCATGCTTGCCATCGCGTCAAAGTATCGTCTATAATCCGAACCCTGTTAAACAGGCACGTAGCTCAGTTGGTTAGAGCACCACCTTGACATGGTGGGGGTCGTTGGTTCGAATCCAATCGTGCCTACCAAATTTCCCAAACGGCATTTATGCCGTTATTTTTTAATGTTTTGGAGCTTTTTGATGTTGAACATTACCTTGCCGGACGGCTCAGTCCGCCAGTACGAATCGCCCGTTACCGTGGCACAGATTGCCGCGTCTATCGGAGCAGGTTTGGCGAAGGCGACAGTGGCGGGTAAGGTAAACGGCAAATTGGTCGATGCGTGCGATCCGATTACCAAAGATTCAACCGTCCAAATCATTACCCCGAAAGACCAAGAAGGCGTTGAAATCATCCGCCACTCTTGCGCCCACCTTGTCGGTCATGCGGTCAAGCAGCTCTATCCTAATGCAAAAATGGTTATCGGCCCCGTCATTGAAGAGGGCTTTTATTACGATATCGCAACGGAAAAACCGTTTACGCCTGAAGATGTTGCCGCTATCGAAGCGCGTATGAAAGAATTGATTGCACAAGATTATGATGTAATCAAAATCATGACTCCGCGCGCCGAAACCATCAAAATTTTCCAAGATCGCGGCGAAGAATACAAGCTGCGCCTGATTGATGATATGCCCGAAGTTGAATCGATGGGTATGTATCATCATCAGGAATATGTCGATATGTGCCGCGGTCCGCACGTTCCGAACACCCGTTTCCTGAAAAACTTCAAGCTGACCAAACTGGCAGGCGCATACTGGCGCGGCGACAGCAATAATGAAATGCTGCAACGTATTTACGGTACGGCTTGGGCGACAAAAGACGAATTAAAAGCCTATATCCAACGCATTGAAGAAGCAGAAAAACGCGACCATCGCAAATTGGGCAAACAACTGGATTTGTTCCACTTGCAAGACGAAGCGCCGGGTATGGTGTTTTGGCATCCCAAAGGTTGGGCTTTGTGGCAAACTATTGAGCAGCATATGCGTAAAGAACTGAATGCTGCCGGTTATAAAGAAGTCAAAACCCCCCAAATCATGGATAAAACCTTTTGGGAAAAATCCGGTCATTGGGATAACTACAAAGACAATATGTTCGTAACCAGCTCGGAAAAGCGCGAATACGCGGTTAAACCGATGAACTGCCCGGGGCATGTGCAGATTTTCAATAACGGCTTGCGCTCGTACCGTGATTTGCCGATGCGCTTGGCTGAATTTGGTTCTTGTCATCGCAACGAGCCGAGCGGTGCATTACATGGACTGATGCGTGTCCGCGGTTTTGTACAAGACGATGCGCATATTTTCTGTACCGAAGATCAAATCGTCAGCGAAGCGCGGGCATTCAATGAATTGCTGGTTCGTATTTACAAGCAATTCGGTTTCCATGATGTGTCCGTCAAACTTTCACTGCGTCCTGAGAAGCGTGCCGGTTCAGACGATGTGTGGGATAAGGCAGAACAAGGCCTGCGCGAAGCATTGACTGCTTGTAGCGTGGAATGGGACGAATTGTCGGGTGAAGGTGCGTTCTACGGACCTAAAATCGAATATCACGTCAAAGATGCATTGGGACGTTCTTGGCAGTGTGGTACGCTGCAACTGGATTTTGTGTTACCGGAACGCTTAGATGCAGAATATGTAACCGAAAACAATGACCGCGCCCGTCCGGTAATGTTGCACCGCGCCATTTTGGGTTCTTTGGAGCGATTTATCGGTATTCTGATTGAAAACCACGCAGGTTCTTTCCCGTTGTGGTTGGCTCCGGTTCAAATGGTGATTATGAATATCACCGAAAATCAAGCGGATTACTGCCGTGAAGTGGCTGCTAAATTGCAAGCCGCTGGCTTCCGTGTAGAGCTGGATTTGCGTAACGAAAAAATCGGTTACAAAATCCGTGATAACAGCCAATACCGCTTCCCTTATCAAATCGTTGTCGGCGATAAAGAGAAGCAAGAAAACAAAGTGGCCGTGCGCCGCAAAGCAGAAGACTTGGGTTCTTTGGATTTGGATGATTTCATTGCACAACTGCAGCAAGAAATCGCAGACGCCCTCGTCAACCATTAATTTTTATAGGAGTATTCATCATCGCTCAAGAACGCGAAGCACGAATCAATGGCGAAATTACCGCTAAAGAAGTGCGTTTAATCAGTGAGTCAGGCGAACAGCTTGGTGTCGTATCGGTTCGTGAAGCTTTGGCTATGGCCGAAGAGCAGGATGTGGATTTGGTAGAGATTTCCCCTACTGCCAAGCCGCCTGTATGCAAACTGATGGATTACGGTAAATATAAATACCAGCAGGCCAAGAAACGCGACGAAGCCAAGAAAAACCAGAAGCAGGTACAAATTAAGGAAATCAAATTCCGCCCGGGTACCGATGAAGGCGATTATCAAATCAAAATGCGCAACATCAACCGCTTCTTGGCTGACGGCGATAAGGTCAAAGTAACACTCCGTTTCCGTGGTCGTGAAATGGCTCACCAACAACTCGGTGCGCAACTTTTAGAGCGCGTAAAAGAGGATTTGGCGGAAGTGGCCCAAATCGAATCCTTCCCTAAAATGGAAGGCCGTCAAATGGTGATGATGATTGCACCGAAGAAAAAATAAAGTTATAATTTTCAGCTTACTCCGATTGCCGCTTCGGAGTAAGCTTTGGATTGGCGGCAAAAACCGTGGCATTTTGGGTTCAAGTGTTTGAAACCAATGTTTTAAAACCCCCTAATGCCTTATCTAATAACGAATGGAGTTTTCCCATGCCTAAAATGAAAACCAAGTCTAGCGCGAAAAAACGCTTCAAAGTACTGGGTAACGGCGGTGTAAAACGCGCTCATGCGTTCAAACGCCACATCTTGACTAAAAAGACCACTAAAAACAAACGCCAACTGCGCGGTACCTCTATGGTAAACGATCGCGATTTGGCTTCTGTTGCTAAAATGTTACCCTACGCTTAAGGAGTTTAGAATATGCCACGCGTAAAACGCGGTGTAACCGCTCGTGCCCGTCACCAAAAAATCTTCGCGTTAGCCAAAGGCTACCGCGGTCGTCGTAAAAACGTATACCGCGTTGCCAAGCAAGCGGTAATGAAAGCCGGTCAATACGCATACCGTGACCGTCGTCAACGCAAACGCCAATTCCGTCAATTGTGGATTGTCCGTATCAATGCAGGTGCTCGTGAAAATGGTCTGTCCTACAGCAAATTCATGAACGGTCTGAAACGCGCCTCTATCGAAATCGACCGAAAAGTATTGGCTGATCTGGCTGTATTTGATAAAGCCACTTTTGCACAATTGGTTGAGAAAGCTAAAGCTGCTTTGACTGCTTAATCTAAAAAAATTTAAAAAGGAAGCTACGGCTTCCTTTTTTCTTTGTTTGAAGAAAGTCTATGTGATTGATTTTCTTTCTTTAAAGTCTATTTTTTTGAATTGATTTGCGCTAAAATACGCCGATTCTATCAAACGGATTGGCCGTAAACGATAAAAGGTCGTCTGAAAAGTTTGGCAACACCAAACCATACAGGCGGCCTCATTGTTTCAGACGACCCATCATCAACCGACAGACGATAAAACCACTATGGAAAATGTAAACCGTATCGTTGCAGAAGGCATTGCCGCAGTAGAAGCTGCGCAAGACTTCAACGCTCTAGAACAAATCAAAGCCCGTTATCTTGGTAAAACCGGCGAGTTGACCGGACTTCTGAAAACCTTAGGTCAAATGTCGCCTGAAGAGCGCAAAACCATAGGTGCGCATATCAATGAGTGCAAAATCCAGTTTCAGACGGCTTTTAACAATAAACGCGATGTGCTCAACGAAGCCAAACTCCAAGCCCAGCTTGCCGCCGAAGCACTCGATATTACCCTGCCCGGACGCGCGCAGG
>ENA-OWLX01000897-OWLX01000897.1-metagenome-genome-assembly--contig:-NODE-897-length-11275-cov-15.404545_pt1 | contig 11275 bp, 18 predicted proteins | sample MGYA00245351_ERZ651106 | MGnify/ENA primary metagenome ERZ651106 (study PRJEB26857, sample SAMEA4031768) | metagenome | biome: human; feature: oral; material: saliva | place: Philippines | collected 2014... | reverse complement strand
ATAATGCCTTAAAATATCAAAGGGATCACGCTGATTCACTAACTCTTTATACTCGTTTTCGCATGATTCCAGATAGTCTTTTAAGGGGTTGTAGCTATGCTCTCCAGCCACCACCTCCAGAATATCTGCTATATCAGACTTTTTATAGTCCAGCTTGTACTTGGTAGCAATATAAGCCCTAATCTCTCTGATAATCAGGTCATCGATTGCACCGCTCAAGGTTCTACCGTTTAGCTTCATTGGTCTAGTCACGTCGATTTCATAAGTGAAGACGTTGTACTGTATAGCCCCTTTTAGCTTGCTATCTCCATTTAAAATCTTCTTGAGATTGTCCAAGGTGATTACAAAGCCTTTTCCTTTTGTTTTAGGAGTTAAATCTAGGCTATTGTGTTCCTCGTTGGTCTCCCTTGCTTGAGTCAAGTCCACCACTTCAGGCGGTACTTTCTGCTTATCTTCTTCAATGATTTTTTTTACAATTTCATTGCTACTCAAAAGCCACCTCCTTATAAAATATTCTTGCTACTTCTAAAAAATAGCTTGCTAGGTCTTTCCGCTTGACGATTGCAGAAAACAAATCCACCAGCTGATTAAAACTATAGCCATTCACAAATAGCAGTCGGACAAAGAGTGAAGTCTCATATCTGGTATAAATGCCATTACAAATCAGGTCGAAAATCCAACCTTTTAACTCCACTCCAAGCCCCTGCCGTTGCTCGGTCAATTTGTTTACCTCTAAATCTTTCAGGATCGTCAGCAAGTCAGGGCTGGCCAAAACTATCTCCAAGTCTCTAACTAACCTCCAACCCTCTACTTCCTCTTTTTCGTCTTTGACAGTCACATACAAGCCTTTATAGTGGAAATTCGTCAGCGCTTCGCCAATCGGTTCAAAGTAGATGAATTTGAAGTGATTCTCATTCTTCCAAGCTTGGGTAGGGGTAGACTTGAGAAAGCCGAATAAGGCTAATTTGTCACTAGACAAGGTTAACTCTATCACTCTCATTCTCCCACCCCCATAAACTTACGGATATCGTCCACTTTATAATAAACTTTTCTGCTATCGTCTCCTGGAGGTTGATAACGTTTCAAGCCCATTCTTTCCCATTTTTGTAAGGTCAGATATTTTATATCTAACTCTTCCTGTACTCGTTTTGCGGAAATCAACCCAATGATTCGGGGAGGTATTTTCTCATGACTTTTTAGGTAACGTTCTAAGGCTTCTAATATTTTTATTTGAAGTTCTTCAATCATCATTTCAAACATATCGTCACCTCCACGGCTTAATGCCTGCAAGCTGGATATACCGCCCATAATCAGGGTTTAAATCCTCGCTAGGTGTTTCTATCGTCTGTTGGTTTTCTCGCTCAAATTGGGCGCTTTTTTTGCGGTCTCGGTGGTTTAGATAAAGCAGTAAGCCAATCAATACCATCATAAAGACAACCGCTTGTGTATTGGTCAAATCTAATTCATTCATCTTATGCCCTCGCTTTGTAATTCTTGATATATAACTGTTGCACTTCAGGCTCCATCTTTTGGAAAGCTTCAACTTCTTGAACGGTTACTTTTTTATTGATAAAATCAACAATAAACTGGAATAAATTCGGATTGTTTACCTTTAAATCGGCCATGAAGTTATCAAATTCTGTTTGTGTCATGTTTTTTATGTCTAGTGTCATTGCATTGCCTCTTCAAACTTCTCTACTAGACAATCCTTATTCACTTGATGAGTCCCATTTTTAGACTTAAAAATGATATCCTTCAAGGTTATAGTAGCCTCTAAATATTCCTTTTCAGCATGTTCTATATATGCCTGTTGCTCTGCTTCGTTGTCAAAAAAGTGCTTGGCTTGGCGTTTAAAGAATGCTTGTCGCATAGCGTCCATTTCAAAAATACCAGGGCTGAAATAGATTCCCGTAGTTCTTTTAGAGATCGCTTCGATTTTATGGCTGTCATTCAATTCAGGAAGTTCAATCCAAAGTAAGCGGTGTAAATTTTCTTTGATAGCTTTTAATTGTCCTGATAAGAGTCCTATTCTTAAAAAATCATTGTTTTCGTCTGCTTGGTGTAATTCCATACTAATTCTATCCAAGCTTTTAGCGATAATATCGTATGTTGTTTCTGTCATAGTCTACTATTCCTTTTTCCTGCTTTTTCCTATACCAGATTACCACCACTCCAAACGCTGGGCATTTGCCCCAAGTTGACGGACGCTTGTAGTGATGTTTCGTGGGTAATCACCCACATTTTTGCTAAACAAGTGCTTAGACTCGCCGTGACAGCACTCGTTTTTCAAAACCTTTTCTAATTGCTTGCCTACACTTCGGTTTTCTTAGTTTTTCTTCGTTTCGTTTTCGATTTGATCGCCTAATCTTTTCCAGGCTCTATCAAATTCATCACGTTGGATTTCTTTGCTATGTAATTGCCTTGCTAGTTCCATGCCTCTACGCATGAATCTAGCGAAGTGGGTTTTTGCTTCCATCCTAGCCCTCCATCATGTCATAAAGTAGGGCGTAGTGCTTATCTGGGATTCTGTCCAAGGCTTTCAAGCCGTCATGTTCTGCTTTTTGTCTGGTTTCCGCCTTGACCGTGCTATCAAAAGCGATAGAAAAGGCGTTTAGCATTGCCTTATAGCGGTCTACGCTCTTCAAATAGCGCCCACGATCTGACAATTCCTTGTCTTCCAGTTCCTCTTTTACCGAATCGTCCAAGAGTGCGAACTTGGAGTACACCCCTTTTTCTACTTCAAATCCTAGACGCTTGTTTTGTCTCAGATTGTAAAGGTTGACCCTGCAACTCTCCAAGTTGCGATAGCCTAATACTCCAGCGATTTCTTCTAAATTTTTGCCCTCTAATTCGGACAATTTTTCAGCAATATCTTTGAATTTTACTGCTTGATGTTGTTTTCCCATTGTATACCTCATTTTTTTGGGTACGCAAAAAGCGCACTCTATTTCTGTGTTTGACAAATAAGAGTACGCATGATAAGATATTTACGTACCTCATTCGTGGGGGCTGAGTCTGTTACGTTATCGCTTTGGTCGGTTGAGAACGTAGCAGGCTTCTTTTATTTTTGTGACTTTAAAAGTTGAATGCCTTTAACTATCGTGTCAGCTTTAGAAATATTCAAACTGTCAGCAACTTCTTGAATTTCGTTGTATTCGTCTGCTGTCAGTCTAACCTCTAATCGTTTATCACGCTTAGCATTCCCCTTTATAGGTCTTCCTGTTCTTGGGCTCATTATATCACTCCTTTACTTTTGCCCGTGCTTTTATTATATACTTATGCACGGTATAATGTCAACCCCTAAACCGAAAAAAATTTAAAATCTTCCCAGCGTACCTTATTTTATTTTCAATGTACTAGCGAAAACCGCTATATTATGCTATAATCAAGGTATAGAAAAAATATCTATACCCTTATTCTTGTCGCTTGCTTCGGTCGCCAAACTCTCCGCAAGTGACTTTTTTTGTTGCCTTTTTTCATGCTTTCTTCCCTGCCTGGGGGCTATAAAGTAAGTCTTTACTTTCGATAAGATCCAGAATCCAGCTGAATCCCTGCTCCACCGTTTCAAGAAATGCGCCCAGGTCTTCACTGTCCAAGTTCTCGTAGTTCATACAAAGATATTCGGCTAGTTGTCTGTCTTTCTCAACTAGCTTTTTAAAATCCTTGAAATACTTGGGAATTTCTAACCCCTTGGCATTTGTAACTGTCTTAAATTCATTTTCCATTTTCTATACTCCTATGCTTTAAAAATTAGTTCTTTAATTTCTGAATATCTCATATTCAAGTTGATCATCGCTATTGCCATATCTTCCAATCGTTGATAGTTTGTCAGTTCCGCGCTTGTTAAACCGTCAATACCGTTTTCACTTTCTCGCTCTTGCATGAGTTGGGCTTTGTTTTTCCCAGTCGCTCCCTTTAGCAGTAGGTTTGTAAGAGTGCTATAGGCATGCTGAGGTGCTTTCTCCCATGATTTGATAGCTTCGGTTAAGGTCTTGCGCTTTGGCTTTTCCAGTTCTCTTTGAAGATAACGTTTAGAAAGTTCATCACGCATTTCAAAGAAGGCTTTGACAAGATTGGTTTTGAAGTTGGCCACTTGCTCCGTATTCTTCAAGAATGTAATCAGCAAAGTAGCCTGTTGCTCGTTCAAAATATAATCTTTTGCCTGTTGTCCACTTTGTAAAGGTCGCATTTTAAATGACACCTTTCCAAATTGCTCCAGTCGTCCAATCTGCTTTCTAATGTGTTCCTGTATTGCGTGGTGTTTTACTCCAGCACATTCAGCTATGATTGCACTCGTGGTGTATGGCTCTTTCTTACCATCCATGTAAACCAGTTCCATTGGTTCGCTCCTTTCTTCTTTTGTCAGTGCTTGCCACCTAAAACAGTATCAAGGTAAAGCATGAGATATACTTCAGGAGAATAGTTCCTTAATACTGCCATAGGTAGCAAGCAAAGTAGTCTAGCAAATAGTTAGCTAGATCCGTTCATCAATCCCCAGTGGTAAAGCACCACATGAAAAATCTGTAAATGTAGAGTAGTATTACGATTAGTTCGCTCCTTTCTAATATTTCGTATCAAGAAATTCATCAAGTGTAACTCCTAAGTAACTAGATACCTTTTTCAATGTATCAATACTTGGATTCTTTGCACGTTCATAATACAAAGCCGTTAAGGTACTTTTTGAAATTCCCGTAGCTTTTGCAACATCAGCGGTTTTTTTGCGTCGCTTCGCTAATAACAATCTCATGTTATTTCTCATTTTTTACCTCCATTTTAGAAATTTCACCATAATTAATTGAAAGGTGTTTGATATGGTGTACTTTTTGTACAACTTTCTGTTGACAGCAATATTATATTGTACTTTTTGTGCAATGTCAATACTTTTTCTAAAAAATGTTGAATTTTTTTTACAACATTGTAAAAAAACGTGGTAACATACTTTTGAAAGGTGTTTTAAAATATGGATAATAAGTTAAAAGAATTGAGGTTAAATAAAGAATTTAACGGCAAAAAAGGGATGACCCAGCAAGAAATAGCTGATGTAATAGGAGTTACAAAAAGAACTTACATTTATTGGGAAAAAGGAGAGCGTCAAATAAAACCTATAAAAGCCCAGAAATTAGCTGAATTTTTTGGGGTTAGTGTATCCTACTTATTAGGTTATGGTGATGAATTAATGACTTTCAATAGTGGAGCAGAGTTTGAAGAATATCGTAATAATTTAATCAAACGCCTAAACACCAGAGAAAGACTTGAAAAAAAACTAGGTAAATCGACTGAACAGTATAAACTTGATAAAAAAACAATTGAAAAAATTGAACTTATAAAACAACGTATAAATCAAAAATACGGAACTAATTCTCACGGAAATCCTGCTTACGATGCTCTTGTAGCAGGTATTGGTGAAAACGACTTTTTTATACGATTATTTGATGTTTTACTAGACTTTGATGAACTAAAAGAAACAGAAATTTCAGACTTACTTTATAAGTACCTCATTTTAGATAACGATAGTAAACATTTAATACTAGAACTCATTAACAAATTACCACAATCTAAAACTAAATCTTTATCAGAAAAAGATAATAAATAACAAGGAGTAACTATCATGGGATTTTTTGATAACATTAAAGACGCTAGCACTCACTCAACTGCCTCAAATGCTACTGATTTACACTATGTAGTCCTTCAAGTAACCTTAAAAGAGAAATTTTTTGGTACTGGATCAGGAAACTTGACAGAATTAGAAAACGTCATTAACACCCAAGTAGCAAAAGGCTACCGCCTGCATACAATAACAACCGCCAATGGTGGAAGCAAAGGTTTAGGCGGTGGCGACCGTATTCAAGCCACAATGGTATTTGAAAAAATTCTATAAAAATCCCCCATATTCGCCAATAGCAACCCTCTTTCAAAGCTCTATTGTGCAAAAACAGGGGAAATTGAAGAATAGAAAGCCAATTTTACAGACTAAAGTGCAAAAAACGGTAAAATTGACAAATAGAAAGGAGAATCATGGACTATGGAACAATACAGAAGAGATATTTTAAAGGTGAGGAACAATGGATATCAAAAATAAGAAAATACTAAAATCAGCTAAAAATTTTGAACAAATCTACTCAATATCACAATCAAATAGACGAAGCAATAAGTTTAATTTTTTACCAAATTGGCTAGATAAAGAATCAAACTTATTTTTGGAAGAGGTAAATCATTGTAAAAAATCCTATCACAGTTTCAAACGAGGTTCCTTAATTTTTGTAGATTTTGGAATCAATATTGGTTCTGAATTATCAAATAGACACTGGGCCGTTGTCCTAAATAAAAATGATTCTCCAAAATCAAGAAATCTGACTGTACTTCCAATCAGTTCAAAAGAAAAAAAGTTTTCTGTTATGATTGACGAAGTTATACAACAAAAATCCAAAAGATTCTTACTACCTATTCTTGACAAAATTGGTTTTGATTATTTTTCAATCATTCACTATGCACTTACAGAAATTACTCCTTTTGATTTAGGGAGTGCAGAAGAAATCTATCAGGAACTTTTGATTCAATACGGAGATGTTTACAATTCAGAATCAGCTAAAGAAATCTATGACAACGGTGTAGGGATGGAAAAGGTGGAAAACACTACTAAAAAATTAAAAGATCTTGTTAACCATTATCAACGATTTAATAAAATTTCCTACGCAAAATGTGACCAGATAAAAACGATTAGTAAAGACAGAATCATTTACATAAACGAATTGGATCCTTGCGGAAAATTGAAAGTAAACAATGACACCCTAGATAGAATTGATACAAAATTAAAAGAACTTTACCTAAAAGATTGACAGCTATTAAAATTTAATCTATAATTAAGTTACTTAGAGGTTTACCCTCATATTTTTTAAACTTTGAGCCTCAGCGCTCCAGGGAAGTAGCTTAGTTGTTACTTCCTTTTTATTTTCTAAATAAAACTCTTGAAATACTGGGGCTTTTTAAAACCCTCATATCAGCCCCATATCCGCCTTGTTTCCTATTCTGGTACAATTTACCATATGACTGCTTAAAATCGAAAATAAGGGGGTTTTCGTAATTCCTCGCATGGTATAAACTCAAAACCTTTTCTAATTGCTTGCCTGCTGATGGAAAAGGAGTAAAACCATGAAGATTACAGAGTACAAAAAGAAAGATGGATCAGTAGTTTACCGTTCCAGCGTTTATCTTGGCATCGATACCGTAACGGGTAAGAAAGTCAAGACAACTATTTCAGACAGAATTAAGAATAGACTCAAAAGCAAGGCTATCCAAGCCAAGGTAGAGTTTGAAAAAAACGGCTCAACGGTTATAAAAACCGTCAATGTTAGCACCTATAAGGAATTGACGGAACTCTGGCTAGAAAATTATTGCCATACAGTCAAACATAGCACCCTTATAGGGGCAAAAAACAACATAAAAAAGTATCTCCTACCAGCCTTTGGAGACTACAAACTAGATAAACTAACGCCCCCAATCATTCAGCACCAGGTAAACCAGTGGGCAATAGATTACAATCAACTAGGAAAAGGTTATCAGCAATATAACCAGCTTCATGCCTTAAATAAACGCATATTATCCTATGCCGTTTCCTTGCAAGTCATTGCTTCAAACCCAGCTAGTGATATCATCGTCCCACGGCGCAAACCCAAAGAAGGGCAAAAACTGAAATATCTGGATGACGACAATTTGAAAAAATTCTTAGATTATCTGGATCAGTTGCCAAACACTTACAAAAATTTCTCTGATACGGTGTTATATAAGACACTTCTAGCGACTGGTTTGCGTATTCGTGAGTGTCTAGCCTTGAAATGGTCTGATATTGACCTACAAAACGGTAGTATTTCAGTTACCAAGACTTTAAACACCCTAAAAGAAATCACTAGCCCTAAAAGTAAAAGTAGTATCAGAGAAATAGCACTAGATACCAAAACGGTACTCATGCTACGACTCTATAAAGCAAGACAATCCCAAATAGGTAGAGAGATAGGGATGACTTTTGAAAAAGTGTTCTCTGATACCTTTGACAACTATAGAGAAGCTGGAGCGCTCAGATTCAGACTAGAAAAGCATTTAAAACTGGCTGGATGTCCTCGTTTGAGTTTCCACGCTTTCCGACACACCCACGCTAGTCTATTGCTTAATGCTGGCCTGCCTTATAAAGAAATCCAAACACGGCTAGGCCATTCTAAAATTTCAATGACTATGGATATCTATAGTCATCTATCCAAAGACAATAAGAAAAAGGCGACTTCCTTTTATGAAAAAGCCATTGAAAATCTACAAAGTTCCTAAAAAGTTCTTAAAATTCATCATTAAGGGACAAAAAACGGCTATATCAAGGGGTTTCAGCTTTTTCTCACATTTTGAGTTATAATAGAACTATGAAAATCACAAAACTTGAAAAGAAAAAAAGACTCTATCTGATGGAGCTTGATAATGGCGACAAATGCTACATTACTGAAGATACTATTGTTCGTTTTATGTTATCAAGAGATGAGGTGATAAGTGAAGAAGAATTGAAAGAGATTCAGGACTTTGCTCAATTTTCTTATGGTAAGAATCTGGCCCTCTACCACTTATCCTTTAAAGCACGTACTGAAAAAGAAATCAGAGAATATCTGAAAAAATACGATATCGATGAAAACATCCTTTCTCAAGTCATTGCTAATCTCAAAGAAGATAAGTGGATTAATGATAGCCAGTACGCTTATGCTATCATCAATGCCAATCAACTTTCAGGAGACAAGGGGCCTTATGTACTGACTCAGAAACTAACACAAAAAGGGATTTCAAAATCTACTATAGAAGAGAATTTGAAAGAATTTGATTTTTCGGAAGTTGCTCAACGTGTAGCTAATAAACTATTGAAAAAATATGAAGGAAAACTTCCAGCTCGTGCCTTGCAAGATAAGATTATCCAGAACTTGACCAACAAGGGTTTTTCCTATTCTGATGCTAAAAGTGCCTTTGACGAGTTGGATAGCCAAGTTGACCAAGAAACGACTCAGGAACTCATCTTCAAGGAACTTGATAAGCAATATGTCAAGTATGCTCGAAAATATGAAGGATACGAACTTAAACAGCGTTTAACCCAAGTTTTAGCACGAAAGGGCTACGATTTTTCGGATATAGCAAGCGCTCTCAGAGAATATCTTTAATATTTTCATGTAAAATTCACAGATTTTAGGTAATTTTATGGTACAATAGTAAACGATAAACTTATAAATTGTAGAAAGTTGGTTAGTTATGAAGCTTCCAAAAGAAGGCGACTTTATTACAATTCAAAGTTATAAGCATGATGGGAGTCTCCACCGAACTTGGCGGGACACCATGGTACTAAAAACAACAGAAAACGCCATTATTGGTGTCAACGATCATACACTGGTTACCGAAAGTGATGGTCGTCGTTGGGTCACTCGAGAACCGGCTATTGTTTACTTTCACAAGAAATATTGGTTTAATATCATTGCCATGATTCGCGATAATGGAATTTCCTACTATTGCAATATGGCTAGCCCCTACTATCTGGATGAAGAAGCACTGAAGTATATTGATTACGATTTGGATGTTAAAATTTTTACAGATGGGGAAAAACGTCTCTTGGACGTTGAGGAGTATGAGCGTCACAAACGCAAAATGAATTATTCTGATGACTTGGACTATATTTTAAAAGAACATGTCAAAATTCTTGTTGATTGGATTAACAATGGACGAGGTCCTTTCTCAGAAGCCTATGTAAACATTTGGTACAAGCGCTATGTAGAACTAAAGAATCGGTAAAGTTGTCAAACTAGGGTGAAAGCCCTGGTTTTTTATTTGAAAAACCCAGCTTTTCAGCTGGGTTGGTCTCTATATATCTAATTTCGTAACAGTAAATTTGATGTGAGAATAGTCTTTTTCAACATCCTTATCCAGCAGAAACGCAGTGGCGTCTTTCTTAACCTGAACCAGGTCAATATTCTGAGCTTGGGCTGCATAGACGCATCCACAATAACATTGACGATAGATATCATACTCTTCACACATCTCTACCGAACGTTTGTAGCCTTGATTTTTCTTGAAATCACTTGGAAGATAGTGGGTTGTATAAATTTTTTGCACATCGATTCCGATGCTGTTGATGGTTTGAGAATTTTTATGAGGACTGATGGTTAAAGCCGAACCGAAGTAGTCAAAACCTAAATCCATAGCCACTTGAGCTGTCTTATCCAGTCGGTAGTCAAAGCAAACCTTACAACGATCGCTACCTTCAGGCTCTTCTTCCAGTCCTCTGACTAACTTGCGGTATTCATTGGGTTCATAAGGAGCTTCTAGGTACTGGACCGTATTTCCTGTCCGCTCATTGAAATCACTGACAAATTTCTTGGTAACATAGGCACGCTTATGGTATTCTGCCTTGGGATGGATATTAGAATTGGCAAAATAAATGGTCACGTCTGCATACTTAGTCAAATATTCTAGAGTATAGGTACTGCAAGGGGCACAGCAAACATGCATGAGAATTGTTGGACGTTGCTCATTTTTCTCCCATACTTGTACCATCTTCTGCATGACACGGTCATAATTAATCTTCTGATTGGGGTTCATCTTGCTCAGAATTTCTTCTACATCGATCATGTTCTTCTCCTTTTTCTAGTCTTATTTTATCATATAAGTTAGGAGAGCTCAAATCAATTTAGAAGTGAATAGCATAAAAAGGAGGAATAGGCATTCCCTCCTTTTGTGTTTTTTATAAGTTGTTTTCTATAGAAAGCTTACATCATGCCGCCCATCATGCTTGGATCCATTGCTGGAGCCGGAGCTGCTGGTTCTGGTTTATTGGCTACGACTGCTTCCGTAGTCAAAATCAAGCTGGCTACAGATGCTGCATTTTGTAGAGCTGAACGACTCACTTTAACTGGATCGATAATCCCTTGATCAATCATGTTGACCCACTCACCAGTTGCTGCGTTGAAGCCTGTACCAACTTCAGCATTTTTCAAACGATCGATAACAATAGAACCTTCGAATCCTGCATTGTGGGCAATTTGACGGACTGGTTCTTCCAAAGCACGGAGAACAATATTGCGGCCTGTTGCTTCGTCTCCTGTCAATTCCAAATTAGCCACGGCTGGGATCACATTTACAAGGGCTGTTCCACCACCTGCAACGATACCTTCTTCAACAGCTGCACGAGTAGCATTGAGGGCATCTTCGATGCGGAGTTTCATTTCTTTCAACTCAGTTTCAGTTGCAGCTCCGACCTTGATGA
>ENA-OWLX01000896-OWLX01000896.1-metagenome-genome-assembly--contig:-NODE-896-length-11278-cov-6.488105_pt1 | contig 11278 bp, 12 predicted proteins | sample MGYA00245351_ERZ651106 | MGnify/ENA primary metagenome ERZ651106 (study PRJEB26857, sample SAMEA4031768) | metagenome | biome: human; feature: oral; material: saliva | place: Philippines | collected 2014... | reverse complement strand
ATATTAATAAATCGCTATAAAAAAATACGCTTACATAATATAATAGATTTGAAAGAAAGATATACATATTAATCAATTTGCTATTTGTACTTTTTTGATTAGGAGGTACGGTTAATGCTCGTTCTTTCCATCATTTTATTACTTTTAGGTCTAATTTTAATCGGTATTAGTAGATTTGTTGCATACCAACGTGACATTGACCTCAGAGAAAAAATTTATATTCCTGGCGTAATATTTGTCTTAATAGGCGCATTACTTCTCCTGTTTTATTTAATGAACTAACTACATCGCAAGTCTACATACCAAATTATTTTCAGGTATACCATCATCACGAGGTTACCTGTTTTCTTATATATCCCCTTAATACACGCTATTTTCACCAACAATTTTTCCAAAGTGTTGCATTTTCCAACGACGTAAAACTTTTAATGGTACCGAACGTGGGTATAACTTGTTACATTATCAAATGTAACATTTTAAATATGCTTAATTTGAGGTATCGATTTAATGTAATTACTCACAAATCATCAACACATTACCCATACTTTAAGCGATATAAATTAATGAAATAGGGGGAAATGTCTTGGCAAAGCTATTATACAAACTAGGGAAATTTATAGCTAAGAACAAATGGCTAAGTGTTATAGGATGGCTTGTTATACTAGGTGTCATTATCACGCCATTAATGATAAACTCACCGAAGTTTGACAGTGACATCACTATGAACGGCCTTAAGTCATTAGACACAAACGATAAAATTAGTAAAGAATTTCATCAGGACAGTGAGAAAGCCTCGATGAAAATAGTCTTCCATTCTAATAAGAATGATGGACTCAATAATAAAGATACGAAGAAAGATATTGAAGATGCTTTAGACAATATCAGACAAAATGATGATTATATCCAAAATATCTCTAATCCATATGACAGTGGACAAGTTAACGATGAAGGCGATACCGCTATCGCTAACGTAAGTTATGTGGTTCCACAAACTGGATTAAAAGATTCTTCTAAACATATCATCGACAAAGAATTAAAAGATGTAACTGACAACCACAATGTGCAAATTGAAAAAACTCAAGGTGGCGCTATGAATGCTGAACCTGGTGGTACATCAGAAATTGTCGGTATCGTCGTAGCATTCGTAATCTTACTTATTACCTTTGGTTCACTTATCGCAGCTGGTATGCCAATTATTAGTGCAATCATCGGTTTAGGTTCAAGTGTTGGTATCATCGCATTATTAACATATATCTTTGATATTCCAAACTTCACTCTTACACTAGCTGTAATGATAGGTTTAGCTGTTGGTATTGACTACTCACTCTTTATTCTATTTAGATTTAAAGAACTTAAGAAAAAAGGTGTCGATACTGTAGAAGCTATCGCAACAGCAGTGGGTACAGCAGGTAGTGCTGTAATATTCGCTGGTCTTACAGTTATGATTGCTGTTTGTGGTTTATCACTTGTAGGAATCGACTTCTTAGCGGTTATGGGATTCGCTTCAGCGATTAGTGTGTTATTTGCGGTATTAGCAGCATTAACACTATTACCTGCCCTAATCAGTATCTTCCATAAAAGTATTAAAATTAAAGATAAACCATCTAAAAGTAAAGACCCTAAAGATCATCCTTGGGCAAAATTTATTGTTGGTAAGCCAGTTATCGCTGTTATTGTAAGTTTAATTATTTTAATTTTAGCTGCTATACCAGTCAGTGGCATGCGTTTAGGTATTCCAGATGATAGTTTAAAACCAACTGACTCATCAGAATACAAAGCCTATAAATTAATCTCAGATAATTTTGGCGAAGGTTATAACGGACAAATTGTCATGTTAGTAAATACAAAAGATGGTGGAAGTAAAAGCACTATCGAACGTGACTTAAATAATATGCGTAGTGATTTAGAAGACATTGATAATGTTGATACAGTTTCAAAAGCACAACTAACTGACAACAACAATTACGCATTATTCACAATCATTCCTGAAAAAGGACCGAACTCACAGTCAACAGAAAATCTAGTATATGATTTACGTGATTATCATAGCCAAGCGCAAGAAAAATATGACTATGACACTGAAATTTCAGGACAAAGTGTTATTAACATCGATATGTCAGAAAAACTAAACAACGCTATTCCAGTATTTGCAGGCGTTATCGTTGTATTAGCATTCTTCTTATTAATGATTGTGTTCCGTTCAATCTTAGTTCCATTAAAAGCAGTACTAGGCTTTATCCTTTCATTAATGGCTACATTAGGTTTCACAACATTAGTCATTCAACATGGTTTTATGGGTAGCTTATTTGGTATTGAAAACACAGGACCATTACTTGCATTCCTTCCAGTAGTCACAATTGGATTGTTATTCGGACTTGCTATCGACTACGAGCTCTTCTTAATGACACGTGTACATGAAGAATACAGTAAGACTGGCGACAATGATCATTCAATCCGTGTAGGTATCAAAGAAAGTGGACCAGTTATCGTAGCTGCTGCACTTATTATGTTCAGTGTATTCATCGCATTCGTCTTCCAAGATGACAGTGCAATTAAGTCAATGGGTATCGCATTAGGTTTCGGTGTGTTATTCGACGCATTCGTCGTACGTATGACATTAATTCCAGCATTGACGAAACTCTTTGGTAAAGCTTCATGGTACCTTCCTAAATGGTTAGGTGCAGTATTGCCAAACGTTGACGTTGAAGGTAAAGCTTTAGAAGAAGATAATCATCACGACACATATTCTGAAAAAGGTCATGTCAACGATAAAAATAATGAATACGCTAGACAAGACAAAGATAACTATGTTTATCAAAATGACAAACGTAACCACAATCGCAATTATAATGACGAAGATTATAACCGTTCTGTGCATTTAGATAATCATCATCGCCAACATCATTATGATAATCAACGTGATGATATCGACTATGAATCACTTTATACTCAAGATGGCGACCATACTTATCATGATGAACGTAATTATAATGATCGACACTATCAAGACAATTACGATAGAAACGATGATTATAGTCATAACAATCATGATCAACAAAATGATAACCATGATTATCATGATTCAAATTTCGATAAAACAACAAACTTATACAAAGAATTAACTGATAGCAATATTGATCAAGATGTATTATTCAAAGCATTAATGTTATACGCTCGTGAAAACAACAAAGGTGTTTACGATAGATATAACCGATCATCTCAACATCGTCATGATGACGAACTTAGAGACTAATATTAAAAAGGAGGAAACACGTTATGTTAAAACGACGTAGTTCGAAATTCTTAGGACTACTAGCCACACTAGCCTTAGCCATAGTGCTAAGTGCTTGTGGTAATAGTGGTAGCGGTAGTGGTTCATCAGACGATAGTCAAACATCACTTGGTAATAAAGAAATCGAAATACCTTATATCGCGAGTGATAATTCAACACCACGTTCACTAGTTATAGCAGAAGTATTGAAAAAAGCAGGTTATGATGTAACAACTACACCAGTAACAGCAAGTGGCCCGTTATATGCTACTGTATCAGAGAACTCTGATTCATTCCATGCATCAGGTATCTTCCCTACTACTGATAAAAGTTACTACGATAAGTTCAAAGGTAAATTAACAATTTATGATGATAAACATTTAATTGATAACGCAAAAGTAGGTTTAGCCGTACCTAAGTACGTGCAAGATGTCGACTCAATTAGTGACTTAAAAAACAGTGACTTCGGAAAATCTGTAGATTGGACAATTCAAGGCACAGACGCACGTAATGGCGTTATGCAAGAAACTAAAGGTGAACTTGATAGTGACAACTTGGATAAATATAGCTTGAAAGAAAGTTCTGACCAAGACCAATTCAAGAAAATTCAATCTGCTTTTAAACAACAAGAACCTATCGTCTTCACATCAATGGAACCTAGCTGGTTCTCTAAAGAATTAGACGTTAAAATGTTGAAAGATCCAGACAACATTTATGGTAATAATAATCAACATATTGACTTAGTATTTAACAAAGACTTTAAAGAAGCACATCCAGCTGCATACACAATTGCAACACGTATGGCAGATGATTGGAGTAAATCTGAAGAAGACAAATTAGCTAAAAAAATCTTTGTTGATAACAAAAATCCAGAACAAGTAGCTAAAGACTATGTGGATGATAATGATAATAAAGTAGATGAATGGTTAGAAGGTATTGAGACTAACTAATTACAAAGTTAAGAAAGACAAATAAAGAATATGCTCGTTTGGTGTAGCATATTTAAAACTCATAATGCAAATTTATAGTAGCAAACCGAGTTGAGAAGGCGCTTAAGACAAACTCTTCTCAATCGTAGCTATATTGCGAGGGAGCGAAACTAAACTCAGTTTCGCTCCCACTTTTTTATATCGCTCTTATAGTATTAAACGTTTCAAATAACTTATTTACTCTTTTTTATAAACAAATTTAAACGTAATATCAGTTGTTATGTTTGGAAAAATCAACTTTATTGTGATAAATTACTCTTATTACGTCAAGCTATCTGACTAGATTAAATAAATAGGAGAATCAGATAATGCCGTCAGCAAATCAAAAGCGTATGATTAAACATATTCATGAAACTGTATTTATACTTTTACATGATTATCATTTTGATGAAATCACCGTACAAAAAATATGTGATATTGCAGAAATCAACCGCAGTACGTTCTACAGATACTTCCAAGATAAATATGAATTACTCTACACTTTACCTGACTTTATTGGACAACAAATTATAGCTAAAGGTGACACATCAGCAGACATTACAACCCCTGAATCATTTGAAGACTTTATCTATTACATTGGTAATAATAAAAAGATTTTTAAGCACCTATTAGTTTCGTCTCGACAGGCAGATGTATTTAGAAGCTTATCGAATGTGAGTCGCGAAATGGTGTTAAATAACTCAACTCGTAAGCGTAACCCCTTAGCGCAAAAGATTAGAGAAAGTAAACATCCTGAAATTGTAGCTGATTTTTACAGTAGTGGCGTAATAGAAGTACTACGACGTTGGGTAGAAAATGACTATAACTATACAGTTGAAGAAGTGTTTGAAACATTAAATAATGTGCTTGAAACGTCATTATATTGTTATGATAAATAAAAGCAATCTCACTCTTAATTTATGTGAGATTGCTTTTTTGTCATTTGCGTTTTTTAACGTCTACTGTCTTGTAAACCATAAAAATACTATTAGCTATGATTAATAATGCTAGAATGACCATTGGCCAAATACCTATATTAATCATATTAAATATAATGAGTACTATCATCAAAATAAGATTTAATGCGTTTGAAATCATTAATGATTTATCCACTGAAACCACCTCTTATTACGTTATAACCTAATTCACTAAATTTAATTAGAAATTGGTTACCTCAATTAATATTTCCTACGTGGCATGCATAGTGCAATCATAATAGCGATAATACCAATCATAGCTATAATGTTAAATTGTACTGTGAAACTTGAAATCGTATTTAAGACAATGCTTAGAATAGGTGCAATCGCAGTACCTAAGAATAAAATAAATGTGTTTACTGATAAGAAGAACCCTTGGTTACCTCGAACAGTTAAGCCTACTTTAGAAATTGTTGATGGAATTGCGAAGGCGATACCACTTACAAATAGCACACTCCAAATAATTAGTAACACGATGTTTGTTGTTACAGACATTAAGATCAGTGCTACTGTACTCACAATTAATGCACTTAAAATAAGATTTTTAACACCTATGCGATCACTGATTCGTCCTGCAATTAGAGACAACAACATACCAATAATACCAAACAGTTTAGCATTAATCGCAGTTGTTTCATCCCCACCAATTGTATCGGAAGTGACGTAATGATTAAACACTGTATACATACTAATAAACATCGTCAACAATGTTAGCGACACCCCATAGCATAAGAGCACGGATTTATTCGTTTTAAAATCACTAAAATTATTAAAGAATTTAAGTAATTGGATGTTGGGGTTCTTCACAGGACTTTCAGGAATTTGTCTATGAATAACGAAGGCTAAGATGATATATAGCACCGTTAAAGTGAAATAAACCATATGCCAATTTGAAAAACCTACTATGATCTCACTTAAATTTTGACCAATAATTCCTGATAACATGAAACTCGTACTAATGAAACTAATCGCAGTCATACGTTTGACCGGTGAATAAGTTTCTGTCACGTATGTGATAGATACTGGTGAAAAGGCAGCAGCAAATATACCTTGTATCGCTCTTAAAACGACCAGTATTGCGAAAGAATGTACAAAACCTATAACCATACAAATCATTACAAGCCCACAAATTCCAAATAACATGGTGCGAATTCTCCCATATTTTTCTGAAATAGTCCCATAAAACAAACAACTTACTGAATATGTAACGGAAAATGCAACACCATTTAAAGTTGCAACTGATTGTGGAATTTTAAAGTCTTTAGCAAACTCTGCAGTTAATGGAATTGCCGTATATAAACTGCTCATTACTATAATTCCTGCAATAAAGAATATGGTTGTTATTTTGTTATAATTCATTGTTTTTTGGATAGACATTTGCTTCTCCCTTCTTTCTATTTTCTACAACATTCCTATTATGACACTTTCACTTATTTTTCAAAAGACTACTTGAAATTGACAAAATACTTTTAAAGTTCTTTCATTTAAATATCACATATTCGCTTTTCAAAATAAAAATCTCTAATTCGAAACATTTCTATTGACTAATCCTAAAATAAGGACTACAATTCTAGTATAAAATTTATACCAATGGAGGTGACGTGTTGAAAATAGAATTAGGATTGACTTCATTTGCAGATAATGGTGATATGGTTATGCCTGATGGTACACAAGCTGCTGTTTCAAATGCTCAGAGAATTCGCGATATTGTAGAAGAAATTGAACTAGCTGATCAATTAGGATTAGATATATATGGATTAGGTGAACATCATCGTCCTGATTATGCTGTATCAGATCCAGTGACCGTACTTGCTGTTGCAGCATCACGTACTGAGCATATTAAATTGTCATCTGCAGTAACTGTGTTATCATCAGATGACCCAGTACGTGTGTATCAACGATATGCGACATTAGACGCCGTATCTAATGGACGTGCTGAAATTATGATTGGACGAGGGTCATTCATCGAATCTTTCCCATTATTCGGTTATAATTTAAATGACTACGAAGACTTATTTAATGAAAAGTTGCAATTATTACTAAAAATCAACGAACATGAAGTTGTAAGTTGGGATGGTAAATTACGTCCAAGTTTCGACCCAACAGGTATTTATCCACGTGTCGAACATGGTAAGTTACCTATTTCCATTGCAACTGGTGGTACACCTGAATCATCATTAAGAGCTGGATCCTTTGGGTTACCAATAACGTATGCGATTATTGGTGGTAATCCTAGACGATTTACACGCAATATTGAGATTTATAAATCTGTCGCAGAATCTTACGGTCATAATCCAGACGAATTATCCGTATCGGTACACTCATGGGGGTACATCGCTGAAACAGACGAGGACGCTAAGAAAGAATTCTTCCCTTCTTTAAAAGCACACCATAATATTTTAGGTCGTGAACGTGGATGGCCTAGCTTTGACGAGAATATGTTTGAAAGAGAAGTAGGAAGTCAGGGCGCAATCTATCTGGGTAGTCCTGAGACGGTTGCCCAAAAAATTATTGAAACTGTTGAAACGTTAGGTCTTAACCGTTTTATGATTCATACACCTGTAGGTTCAATGCCTCATGAGTATGTAATGAAATCAATCCGTCTATTTGGCGAACGCGTTAAACCTATTGTTGATAAATATTTTGAAAACAAATAAAAAGGAGATTTTTAAATTATGATTTTACGTTATGCTGCAAACTTAAAACTTGCTAAAGAATTATACACTGCTTCAAAACCTAAATTAAAAGGTGACCAAGAAATGAAAGATACATTCCAAAATGTATTCGGCTTACCAGAAAGCTCAGTTAAATTAGCTGGTACTGTAGAAGCTGCTGCCGCTGCTTTTTATGCTGCTAGTTTCTTAAACAAAAACTTATCACGTTTAGGTTCAATTGCTACTTTCGGTGTATTAGGCGTTGCTGCTTACAAACACTTTGAAGCTGGACATGGTAAAGAAGGCGCTCAACACGCTTTAGACTTATTAGGTTTAGCTGCATTAAGCTTTGCTGATACTTTCGATTGCGATAACAAATAGTATCGTTAAACTTTATAATGTAAAAGTAGGACGTGCGATGACTATCATCACACGTCCTATTTTTAATGTTCACTTTTTTAAAAATTCTGGGAAAGTTTGTGGTTTATCATGCACTAGTTGTTCAAAATCATTTGAATGTTGATCAAGTAACCCTCTTGCACCTGCTTCGTACATTGATGCAAGCAATGCACCAAACCCTTTAGGTTCATCATACATTTCTGAGAACTTTTCCAAAGAAACAGGACTATATTCAATCTTAGAACCTGCTGCTTCAGACAAAATTGCTGCTAATTCTGTCATAGAATAACTATAGCCAGATAGTAAATATCTGTGTCCAAATTTATCTGGTTGTTGTAATAATGCTACGATACCTCTAGCAATATCATCTCTAGAAATATAATTAATGCGGCCATCACCCGCTGGATAAATGAGTTTCCGCATATCTGCAAGTTCTGGTAAATAAGGTTTCAATGGATCCATATACATCGCCATTCTGACATAAGTATATTTAAGACCACTAGATGCAAGTAAACGTTCAGCGTAGCCAAAGTATGGACTCATATGGAAAGGATTATTATGTTGATCTGCATAGTATCCAATAAACATAATGTGTGAGACATGTGCTTTATGAGCTGCACTAACTAAATTCTCCACTTCTGGGAGTCGCTTAAATGACGGATGAATAATACTCGGAATAAATATAACCGTATCAATACCTTTGAATGCACGAACCATACTTTCCTCATTAAAATAATCTAATTCTCTAACGCCTACTTTATCTTTCCATTGTGATGGCATTTTATCTGGATTACGTATCCCAATATTAAAATCAGACACCTGTTCTTTAACTGCATGTTCAGTGATATGTGACCCAAGATGCCCGGTTGCGCCTGTAAGTAAAATCGTCATTACTATCTCTTCTTTCTTTTATAATTTAATTACTTTCTATAGTACTGTATTGCCCAAATTTGTCTGGATATACGTATTCTTAATGACATTGTTTCGAACTAACCTACACAAAATAGTGATTATTGTAACAGCTCATATTTTTCAAAGATATTTTTTCAACATGTCAGACGTAACATGACAGTATGAGATATCCTCTGGATGTTTATCGAGTCTGTCTTGATGTTCCTCAGCACTTGCAACGTAATTATTTAAAGGTAACACTTCTAAGGCAATTCGCTCTTTATCAGGTCGTTTTGAGATGAAGTCGCGTGCTTCTTCAAGATGCTTCTGTTCATCACTATAAATACCTGTACGATATTTGGGTCCTTCATCAACACCTTGTTTGTTAATACTATATGGATCTATTATCTCAAAAAGATAATTCATTAAGTCAGTAATTGATGTCTGCATAGGGTCGAATGTCGTTTTGACACATTCTGCATAGCCGTCATATTTGTCACTAAGTGTTTCAGATATCCCATTTGCACGTCCCGCTTCAGTCGATAAGACACCTGGCAATGTTTTTATAAACGCTTGAACTCCCCATAAACATCCACCTGCAATGTACACAGTTTCCATCTTTAACACCTCATTTCGAATCATAATTAAAAAAATAAAAGGAACTTTGTCATAGTTTCTTCTATTCTATCAAATTATTTCCTAACTAATGCGATAATCCCAGCAGCGAGGATTAGAATACCTGATAAATAACCAAAAAATCCTAATAAATATATATGAATTATTGTAGCAACAATAAGTATAATACCAATTAAGAAACGTCTTTTATTAATTAAACAGCTTAATGTTAAAGTTATTGCTGATAAAATAATAGAGCTGGTTGCCACAATAGTCATTAATCCAACAAGTTCTGAACCATAACTTTTGTCATAGTTTGTTAGAATTAGCGCAATCAATCCACCAATAATTCCAAATATACTTCCAGTTATTCCAAGAATCATTTCAATAATTCTGTTAGTTGGCTTAGGTTCATTCATATAATTATGTTCCATTGTTATCTCCTTTTCTATGCTGCGTCATCTTCAGAAGAAGTATCTTCTGTATCTTCTGTTCCACTGTCTAATGATGAATCATCAGAACCAGGACCATTTGAATTGTCATCAGATTCAGATGCTTCATTTTCAGCTTGTTCTGCTTGTTGTTGTTCATATTCTTCTTGAGCCAATTGGTCTTCATAATCTTGCATTGCTTTTTCGTATTCTTTTTCGCTTTAGCATTTTCTTTCTCATACAATGCTTCTACACGAGCTTCTAATTAATTATACTCAATTTCTAACACATCTTTAGATACATGGTTCATCTTTTCACCATCAGTGAGTGAATTATATTCATCTACTAAAGCATTATACATATAAGCAGGGTATGTCACGCCCACGTCCGCTTCATCAGAATCATCATTCTCTTTTTTACTAGAAGATGTTGTATCTGATTCGTCCTCAACATCTGTAGTTGAGCTAGTCGAAGTATCTTTAGTAACATTTGAATTCTTAATTTCTGATTTATTAATAATCCATTGTGCCCTAACTTTGTTGAAATTAGGTACGGTATCTAATTCTAAAGTATAATGATCACTATCCGGTACATCATAAGTAATGTAGCCTGATGCAGTGTTATGCCGATTTAATTGGTGGCTAAATCCTTCATGCATATCTTCACTACCATACCACTCTTCATAATTCTCGTTATTTACTTTCATACTGAAATCAGTATTATCCATTAAAACTTGATCATCGTTATTATTTCTAAACTTTATGTATACTCTCAAGGCTTTGCCATTTACAGGCGCACTATACTCATCATGGTTATCTACAAATTCTGCTTTAACTACTTTAATATCTACACCGTCAGCATCCACGACTTGACCTATTTTAAATTTTTTCATTTTGTCTGTAGCTTTAGCCTTGTTATTGGCTTTTTCACCTTCTGCTTTATCTTTGTTGTCACTGAAGGAACATCTTCCTAAAAATACTAAAAATATAATACTTATAAAAAATAATCTTTTCATATTAGCCTCCTCATCTTTTTTGTAAATTGAAAAGATACTATTTACATATATTTTTTT
>ENA-OWLX01000892-OWLX01000892.1-metagenome-genome-assembly--contig:-NODE-892-length-11298-cov-9.613982_pt1 | contig 11298 bp, 9 predicted proteins | sample MGYA00245351_ERZ651106 | MGnify/ENA primary metagenome ERZ651106 (study PRJEB26857, sample SAMEA4031768) | metagenome | biome: human; feature: oral; material: saliva | place: Philippines | collected 2014 | study... | reverse complement strand
TACGACCTGTCCACGCCGATCCCGCGCATGACCTACAAGGACGCGATGGAGCGCTTCGGCTCGGACAAGCCCGACCTGCGCTTCGGCCTGGAGCTGACCGAGCTGACCGAGTACTTCAAGGACACGACCTTCCGCGTGTTCCAGGCTCCCTACGTGGGTGCTGTCGTCATGCCCGGCGGTGGCTCGCAGCCTCGCCGCACTTTCGACAAGTGGCAGGAATGGGCCAAGGCACGCGGCGCGAAGGGTCTGGCTTACGTCACCATCGCCGAGGACGGTACGCTGGGCGGCCCCGTCGCCAAGAACATCACCGAGGCTGAGCGTGAGGGCCTGGCTGCCGCCACCGGTGCCAAGCCCGGCGACTGCATCTTCTTCGCTGCTGGCAAACCGACCCCGTCGCGCGAGCTGCTCGGCGCTGCCCGCCTGGAGATCGGCAAGCGTTGCGACCTCATCGACCCCGATGCCTGGGCCTTCACCTGGGTTGTGGACGCGCCGCTCTTCAAGCCCACCGGCGACGCTGAGGCCGAGGGTGACGTCGCGCTGGGCCACAGCGTCTGGACGGCCGTTCACCATGCTTTCACCTCGCCCAAGCCCGAGTGGATCGACTCCTTCGACAAGGACCCGGGCAACGCCCTGGCCTACGCCTACGACATCGTCTGTAACGGCAACGAGATCGGTGGCGGTTCGATTCGTATTCACCGCCGCGACATCCAGAACCGCGTGTTCAACGTGATGGGTATCGGCGAGGAGGAAGCCCAGACGCAATTCGGCTTCCTGCTCGATGCCTTCAAGTTCGGCGCTCCGCCGCACGGCGGCGTGGCCTTCGGCTGGGATCGTATCGTCTCGCTGCTGACGAAGTCCGAGTCGATTCGCGATGTCATCGCCTTCCCGAAGTCCGGCGGCGGTTTCGACCCGCTGACCGAGGCCCCGGCTCCGATTACGCCCGCGCAGCGTAAGGAAGCCGGCGTTGACGCGAAGCCGAAGAAGCGCGGTGAAGAGGTCACCGACGAGGGGAAGAAGTGATCTAGCTCTCGTGCATTCTGTCCACGAAACCCCCATCTGGCCCCGGCCGGTGGGGGTTTCGTGCACAATAGAGACATGTCGTACGTTGAGTTGCATCCGGAAAATCCTCAAGCACGTCTGGTTAACACGGTCGTTGACCTGCTGGAGCGCGGCGGTACGATTGCGCTGCCCACGGACTCCGGCTACGCGATCGCGACCAAGATTGGCAACAAGTCGGGCATGGACACCATTCGCGCGGTTCGTAAGCTCGATGACAAGCACAATTTCTCGCTGCTGTGCCACTCGTTCGCGCAGCTCGGTGAGCTAGTCATCGTCGATAATCATGAGTTCCGCACGATGAAGGCGCTGACCCCCGGACCTTACACGTTCATCCTGCGTGGCACCAAGGACGTCCCACGCATCATGCTGAACAAGAAGAAGCACACGGTCGGCGTGCGCATCCCGGACCATGTCATCACCCAGGCGATTGTCGAGGCCCTCGGTGAGCCGCTAGCTTGTTCGACGCTCATCATGCCGGGTGAGAAGGAGCCTCTGACGGATGGCTTTGATGTGGACGAGCGCATCGGGCATCAGGTTGATCTGGTGGTCGTGGGTCCTGTCGGCGTAGCTGAGCCGACGACGGTCATCGACTTTGCGGGAGGCGACGCTGTCGTCGCGCGCGTCGGCGCGGGTGATATTTCGCTTTTCGACTGACCGATGGCCTTCGAGGAGGAGTTCTTTTCTGAGACGGGGTTTTGTCGGCTCGAGATCGATCCTGAGGACTGGGATGACCATGGGTGCGCCGATGGCCCGCGCGTCGGTCGACGGCTCGTCCTTGATGGGGTTAACGCCGTTCGCGTGACGTTTCGGTGCGATGCGCCTGAGAACGCTCAGTGCTTCGTTATCGTCAATACCGTGACGGATCGCAACCGCGATCACCTTGACGCTTTTCGTCTGGAAAGCGTGCCCGGATCTCGCGTGCACGTGCTCGCGTGTGCGCTGCCGGCGGATGCGATCCTCAGCTATCAGTTCGCGATTGTAGATGCAGGTAGTATCGAGCCGTGCACGAGCGTGGATCGGGGTGAATGGCTGCGATTAAGTCAGGCTGCTCACCCTGATTGTTCCAACGTCCGCAGTCTCATCAACGGGAGAGGAAACGTCGCCTCGCTGTTTGTGGGACCCGATGCGAGCGTTGTGTGGCCATCGGAGAGCCTCCGCTATCTGCGGATGCGTGCTGCCCGTGAGGAAGACATCGGTGTTCGCATCAGTACACGTCGTGAGCGTGAGCGACCCCGTTCCATCGTGGTCCACGACGGCGAGTGCCCCGCACGCAGAACCCTCATTCTATTCGACGGGGAGATGTGGCGAGCCAATGGCGTTGGCTGGCTGACCTGGCGCTACCCGGGTCTTCGCGTCGTGACGATCGATGCTGGTGATCTGCGCGCTCGCCAGGAGGAGTTAACCGAGGCGGGCCGTGTTGAGGAGCTCGTGAGAGACATTTGTGCCGAGGTTGGGGCTGGTCCTGTTGCTCTGGCCGGTCAGTCCTTCGGTGGGCTTGCAGTGCTCGAGGCTGCCTGTCTGGGTTCGTTGCCCGTCGAGTGTTTCCTCGCACAGTCTCCCTCTCTGTGGTGGGGTGGAGATGAACGAGGCCGGGGCGAGGGGACGCTGATGACAGAGCTGCGGAGGGGGCAGAGGCAGCTTGGTGACGGCTTGACAGTGTCGTGTCAGGTGGGTGAGCGCGAGCGGGCGATGTTGCCTGTAACTCGGCATTGTACTGCGCTGTTGGAGAGGTCAGGATCGCTTGTCAGTTTCGAGTCCTATCCCGGTGGTCATGACATTGCGTGGTGGCGCGAAGGACTCGTGCGAATGCTCGACAGATGGTGTACGTGAGCTTATCCACCATTGCATGCGAAAAGAGCGCCCTTTGCACCGCTAGGTTAGGCTTGCCTATGCATCTATCGTGATCTAATCGAATTGAGGAACACGTGTATATCTCGACACGAGTTCGCGCTTTCGCGGCTCTCGCTCTTGCATCCCTGACCCTGGGAGCTTGCTCCTCCACGCAGCCCGCCCCGGCCTCGTCCTCTGGAGCGAACGGGACCAGCGAGACCCGCGTCGTCACCGATGCCTCCGGCCAGGAGGTCACTGTGCCCTCGCATCCGACCCGCGTCGTGACGCTTTCCGAACCGACCACCGACAACGCGCTCGCTCTGGGAGTGACGCCCATCGGTGTCGTATCGGGCCGCGGCCAGCAGACGGTCCCCAACTACCTCCTTGATCGCGCCGGAGACATCCCGATCCTGGGTTCCATCGGCACCCCCAACCTGGAGGCCATTGGCGCCGCCCACCCGGACCTGATCCTCGTTGACGGCACGTCCGTGAAGAATAACGACACCGAGACTCTGACGGCCCTCGGCCAAATCGCCCCCGTCTTCTTCACCACGCAGTCGGGCGGCGACTGGCGCGAGACTTTTGCCCTCACCGCGGATGCGCTCGGCGTGCCCGACCAAGCTGACGTCAAACTCGCGGAGTTCGACCAGCATGTCGCGTCGGTGAGCGCTCGCCTGAAGGACGCCGGCTACCTCGACCAGACATACTCGGTTGTGCGCTGGCAGGGCGATAGTGCAGGCCTGATCCTCAAGGAGCTGCCCGCCGGACAAGCCCTGACCGCTCTGGGCATGAAGCGCCCCGCCAATCAGGACCGTGACGGAGAGGGACACTCCGAGCCCGTCTCCCTCGAAAACATCGACCAAATCGACGCGGACTGGATCTTCTTCGGCACGCTCGGCAAGTCCTCGGTGAACAACCCGTCGGCAGGCGGAGCCACCGGTGTCGAGGCATCTGCCGCCGCACTCGACGAGGCCAAGGCGACTGTCGGTTTCGATTCTCTCGGAGCCGTCCAGGCAAACCACGTCATTCCCGTCGATGGATCCCTGTGGACCTCGACCGGCGGATACCTGCTGATGGACGGTATCGTCTCGTCCATCGAAGCTCAGTTTGTCCCGGCGTCCTGAGCGTGGGACACGCGGTCAGGTGCGCACTGTGCGAATGAGCGCCTACCGACTCACCAGCGTCGCTATTGCCTGTGCAGTGGCGGCGCTGGTGCTTGGTGTCGTCGTGATGGCCTCGCTCGCCCTGGGATCCCGACAGATCGCCCCGAATATTGTCTGGGAGTCGCTTGTCCACGGTGGAACCTCCCAGGACGCGCGGGTGGTGCTGTCCCTTCGTGTACCCCGGACCATCGCGGCGCTCATCATCGGGGGTGCGCTCGGGTTGGCCGGATCAATCATGCAAGCGATAACGCGCAATCCGCTCGCTGATCCTGGCATCCTCGGCGTCAATGCAGGGGCTGCCTTCGCGGTCGTGTCGGCGACCGCAGTCATGGGTGTGTCGACGCGCGCCGTCACCCTCGGCGCTGCGTTGATAGGAGCCGGAGTAGCCTCCGCCCTCGTCTTTGCACTGTCTGGCCGGGGCGCACGCGCCTCGCGTGCACGCCTGGCATTGGCGGGTATCGCTGTGTCAGCCGCACTGGCGTCGCTGACGTCGGCCATCCTGACGGCCAACCAGTTTGCTTTCAACGAGTTCCGCTATTGGGCGTCCGGCTCCTTCGAGGGGATCGGAGTTGATTCGCTCGTCTTGGCGAGCGTTGTCATCGGCGGCGGGACGGTGCTCGGTGCGCTTCTGACGTCCGCTCTTGGCATTCTGACGCTCGGAGACGAGGTCGCCGTCGGTCTCGGCGTTCGGGTACGGCTTGTTCGAGGACTCGCAACCCTGGCAGTCACAGCCCTCGCGGGAGGAGCGACCGCACTCGGGGGTCCCCTCACGTTTGTTGGTCTCGCCGTACCGCTCCTCGTCCGACGCGCGGTTGGCGCGCGTCATAGCTTGATCGCTCTCTGGTCCGTCATCGTGGGGGCTGTGTGGGTGTGCGTCGCAGATGTTGCCTCGCGCCTCGTGCTGGCTCCTCAGGAGGTGCCTGTCGGTGTCATCGTCGCGCTCATTGGGGCACCTTTCTTTATCGCAACTGCGCGTGGACGGGGGATGTCGTGAACAGCGGGCGTTACGTGGTACTAGCATTTCCGTGGGTCTCGCTACGCATTCATCGGCGTAGTGCCACGGTCGTCGTTGCTGGACTACTCCTTGCCGTGTGCCTGTCCGTTTACTCGCTGACGCTGGGGGATTATGGTCTCAGTGCTGCAGAGTCTTTCCGTCGACTGATGGGCGATAGCGGGCCTCGAGACGATTTCTTGGGCGTGTACTTCGTGCAGTCTGTTCGTCTTCCGCGTGTGTGTGCAGCGCTGGGAGTTGGATGTGCGCTCGGCCTGTCGGGTGCCATCTTCCAGACGGTCTCTGGCAACCCGCTGGGTAGTCCCGACATCGTCGGCCTGTCGACTGGCTCGGCGACGGGTGCTCTCCTTGCGATCATTGTGTGTGGGTCCAGTCCTGCGACGACGGGAGTCGGAGCGCTCGTGGGCGGTCTCGTGTCGGGTGTGCTCATTCTTGCCTGCGCGGGTGGCGTCCGCGTGACAGGCATTCGGGTCGTCTTGGTTGGCATCGGTTTCTCCGCCGCTCTCCGCGCCATCAATTCACTGCTGATCGTCAAGGCTCCCCTGGAAGCGGCGCAGCGCGCGCAGTTGTGGAGTGCAGGATCGTTCTCCGGTGTGACGATGGTGCGCATTGCTCCGTTCGTCCTCGTTCTTGCAGTGACTGTGCTGGTTCTTGCCCGGCTCGCACGTCCGCTCGCTGTGCTTGCAATGGGGGATGATGTGGCGATGGCCTTGGGGGTGCGGGTACGCGAGGTGCGGATCGCGGTGATCGCTGCGGCGATGGTGTTGGTTTCCACGGCAACCGCTGTCGCAGGCCCGGTGGCCTTTGTCGCTTTGGCGGCCCCCCACGTTGCTCGTCGCGTGTGTGGTCACGGGGGAGTGGGGCTTGCATCGTCTGCCGTCGTGGGAGCGCTTCTTGTGCTCGCCTCCGACGTGGTTGCGCAACGGCTCCTGGCACCCCATGAAATGCCGGTGGGTGTCGTGACTGGCGTCGTGGGTGGCATCTATCTGCTCGTGTTACTCGTTCGTGAGGTGAGGTAACGTCATGATTCATCGGCACAGTGAAGGTGGGCTTCGTGCCCATTCGATCACCGTTGGCTACGGGAAGGACTCTCCGATTCTGGAGGGGCTTTCACTGGATGTTCTGCAGGGCGAACTGACGGTCATCGTCGGCCCGAATGCATGTGGCAAGTCGACGCTGTTGCGGGCACTCGCCCGCGTGCTAAGCGTGCGCTGCGGTGTCGTTGAGTTGGACGGACAGGTCCTGAATGACCTGAACCAGAAGGCCCTTGCGCGCCGCCTTGGTCTCCTCGCACAATCGTCTGTTGCACCGGGCGACATGTTGGTGGAGGACCTGGTTGCGCGCGGCCGCTATCCGCATCAATCCCTCGCACATCAGTGGAGCACGGAGGATGACGAGGCCGTGGCGCGTGCAATGCGTGACGCCGGAGTAAGCGCGTTCGGCTCCAGACGTGTCGGCGAGCTCTCTGGTGGGCAGCGTCAGAGGGTCTGGATCGCGATGGCTCTGGCGCAGTCGACGGATATCCTGCTCTTGGATGAGCCGACGACCTATTTGGATCTGAATCATCAACTGGAGGTTCTGCGTTTAGCGGACCGCCTGCGTGAGGGGGGTCGGACAGTTGTCGCGGTATTGCACGATCTTCACCTTGCTTTCCGCTACGCGACGCATCTCGTGTGTATGAAAGATGGGCGGATCGTGGCTCAGGGAGTGCCGCGAGACATTGTGACGCCCTCTCTGATATCCGACGTGTTCGAGGTTGAATGCGTTGTCATCGAGGATCCTGAGTCGGGGGCACCGCTGGTCATTCCACGTCGTTAGCGGGGGGTAGAAACGAGATTCATAGTCTCAAATGTTGACCGGAAGGTCACTTTAGATGACAGTTATTCGATAATTTAGCTCACAATTTTTTTCAATTATATATAATATTCCTTGTAAAATCAGGTTTTGGCGCACCGGTCCATGAATTTGCTTGTTGTTCGCAATTGCGTGTTGGGGATGAGCTAATAGGATGGAGCGTATAGCTCGTAGTTACTCGGACACTGACATGTCGGTCTGTTCATAATTGAGCGAACTTACTAAAATTGTCCATGAGAGAAGGAAGGTGGCACGCATGGCGCCACGGTCGTTCACGCGAAGCGAGGGGCTGCGCCTGTCCCTGCTTGCGTTGGCCGCGTCGGTGTCCATTGTTGGCGGCGTGTTTGTCACTGCAACTCCTGCTTTTGGCGAAGATGCCCTCCCGGATACTTCAGCCGCCTGTCTCGTTGCGCGGGGTCCGGAGTCGATGGCTTCTCTTTCCTCGATCGTGCATACGGGCGAGTCGGTTCATGTTGAGGGTTCTGGCTGGGGTCCAGGTACTGAGCAGATACGCGGATTCGTTATCATCACCCTCGATGATGGCGAGACGAAGCGTCCTGATGGAATGGAATTGCCTAGCTGGGTTCCCGGTGCTGTTCGTCGTGATCGTACTGCCTGGGCCGTCGCCGACGTGGCGTCCGATGGGACCTTCTCAACGGATATTCCCCTCCCGTCGTCCTGGGAAGTTGGGTCAGCCCATACGGTTTACATCGGCGATGCCATCACCGGAACGTATGTCGAAGCCAAGGTGCGTGTCGTTGACACCGCTGTCGATGTTCGGGTGTGCACGATGAAAGCTGATGATCCTGAGCCCTCCGATCCTGACTACACTGTCGTGACGCCCGGCATGCCAAGGGAGGAAACTCCCTCTGCGCCCGCAGGCAATGATCCTGATGAAGCTGCCTCAATGGTGGCACAGCCCGCCACTCCTGCTGACGAACCGAAAGTAACAACCTCCGAGGTGAGAGGTGAGCAGGCTTCCGACGCTCAGGGTTCGACTTCGTCATCGACGGATGCCTCCGCGCCCTCTGACTCGGCGAGGCCTGGATCGCCACGTCCCGGGAACTCTTCGTCTCGGGGGGATACGAATGGTGGCTCGTCCCAGCCTGGAGCATCCACCCCCGATCCCTCTTCGTCCAGCGAACAGCAGAGCGTGTCCGCTTCTGAGATTGGACCTAGGTCTCGCTCGGAACGACAGGCCACGGAGCAGGCTGCCCGCGAGCAAGAGGGTCGCCTCAACGGATGGATCCTTGCAGGTGGTGGGGCGCTTGCGTTGCTCGGTGCCGTTGCTACGGTCAGCATTGTGCGCAAGTCGCATGGCTCATTCCACTAGATCGGGCCGCCTGCGCACGATGCCAATATGGTCACCATTAACCAGGTGGTGCGTGTTCGACCTTCACATGAAGCCGATGTAGCTGTTACTCTGGTTATCAGGCAATATCTTCTGAGTATTTAAGTCCCAAAGGAGAACCGTTATGCAGCACGGACGGGTTACTTCCGCCCTCGCAGCGCGGGTGCTCGCTGGCCGCAGTCGGGTAATGAGTGTGCTCATGGCCCTATGCCTCTTCGCCGCAGGTGCGCTCGCCATTCCCGGTTTCGCTGCGCGTGCCGATAACAACGATGGTCCCCTCCCTATCCCGAACACCACGTTCGTTATCAACCTCGATAATGCCTCCGAGTTTGAAGCGGAATACGGTAAGACAGGCTACTGGGGCGTCATCTTGGATAACGGTCGCGTGACGCCGACCGCGCCTCTTACCTTCGAGCGCTCCGGTGAAACAGTCACTGTGACCGCTGATGGCCTGTGGAAGGTAAATGCGCTCAACAACTACAGGATGGTCGTTCCGGTTCCTAATGGCGCCAACAACGCTGAACGGGTGACCTGGGAACCCGGTAGCACCCACTGGGTCACCGTCGTGATCTACCAGGAAGACAAGAAACCGGCGAAGACAATCAACTACTTGGTGAAGGTCTTCGAGCCGTCCAGCCCGTCTGCGACGGCCGAACCCACGGTTGCACCCACCGGCGTTCCTGCACCTCAGCCCACGGGTGACCCCGCCCCGGAACCTTCTGTGAGTCCCGCGCCCGCGCCTCAGCCTGATGATCCGCAGTTGCCGGTTGTCCAGCCGACCGCAACTTCTTCCGCGTCGCCTTCAGCAACGCCTTCCGCTTCGGCTTCTCCTGCCGCGAACGCGACGCAGCCGTCCGATACCCCGGTGTCCCCCGTATCGGATGTGTCTGAGCTGACTGATGCAAATAAGGGTGGCGTGAGCGCGGCTTTCACTGGTGGACAGCTGACGATCAATGTTCCCTCCGACAAAGCTGGCGCTGGCGAGTGGGTGAGCGCCAACATCATGCAGACGGGTGAGGCACGCTGGCTTCAGGTTGAAGACGGTAACAAGGTGACGATGGACGTGGCCGGCCTGCCCATGGGCGAATACAAGGTCGTCGTGGCGAACCGCTCACATCAGCTTGTCGGCTGGGCCGACTTTAAGATCGCATCGACCGTTGCGGCTGCCGGCGCGGGCGCGTCGGTGGATGCGTCCGATTCTGTGAAGTTGCATGCGGAGGTCCTGTCCTCCTCGAATGCCGCCGATGAGTCCGAGGGCTTGAACGGTTACCTGCTCGGTGCCGGTGCGTGCATGCTGATCCTTGGGGGCCTCGTCGTCCTCCAGGTTCTGTCCGGTCCGAAGATCGGATCTTCCTCGCAGGGAGTCACCCTGACGTAGGCTAGGTTTCATGGATCTGTTTGATTCTGAAGCATTCGACGAGTTGGGCGTGCCCGCGTTTTCCGCGGACGCGCCCCTCGCCGTTCGTATGAGACCTTCTCGGCTGGAGGAGGTTGTCGGCCAATCGCACCTGCTCGGTGAGGGGGCTCCGCTGCGTCGCCTCCTGTCGCCCAGCTCTCGAGATGGTGTGTCGGTATCGTCCGTGGTTCTGTGGGGTCCACCGGGAACGGGTAAGACGACGCTCGCGTATTTGATCGCCAGAGCGTCGGGCCGACGCTTTGTTGAGTTATCCGCTGTCTCATCGGGCGTGGGCGACGTGCGTCGAGTCGTGGACAGTGCGCGCCGGACATTGGCGAGCAGTGGCGAGGAAACAATCCTCTTTGTGGATGAGGTGCACCGCTTCTCCAAGTCGCAGCAGGATTCGCTTCTTCCAGCGGTGGAGAACCGATGGGTAGTGCTGGTCGCGGCGACAACGGAAAACCCGTCCTTCTCTGTGATTGCTCCGCTGCTGTCTCGCTCGCTCCTTTTGACGCTGCGTCCGCTTGAGTCTGAGGCGCTTGAAAGTCTCGTTCGCCGGGCGCTGTCCGATGAACGTGGGCTTGCGGGCCGCTTCGCGATGACAGACGAGGCCGTGGCTGGGTTGGTTCGCTTGGCTGGCTCGGATGCCCGTAAGTCTCTGACGCTGCTGGAGGCGGCAGCGGGGGTGGCCAGCGATGACGGGTCCGGTGAGATCACGGTTGCCAGTGTTGAGGCTGCTGCTAACCAGGCGCTCGTTCGCTGGGGGCGTGACCAGCACTATGATGTCACGAGTGCTTTTATCAAGTCGATGCGCGGATCGGATGTTGATGCGGCGCTGCACTATTTAGCGCGGATGATTGAGGCGGGGGAGGACCCGCGTTTCATCGCGCGACGTATCGTAATCGCCGCTTCTGAAGAGATTGGAATGGCTGCGCCCGAGGTGTTGTCCACGTGTGTGGCCGTCGCGCAGGGCGTTGCTCTTATTGGAATGCCCGAGGCTCGCCTGCTTCTCGCGCAGGCGGTTGTTGCGGTGGCGACGGCACCCAAGTCGAACGCCACGTACCTGGCCATTGATCGGGCGTTGGCAGATGTTCGGAATGGATGCGGGGGAGCGGTACCCGAGCATTTGCGTGACGCTCACTATGCGGGGGCGAAGACGCTGGGGCACGGCGAGGGTTACCTCTACGCTCACGACCATCCGCATCATGTAGCCGCCCAGCAATATCTTCCTGACGACCTTGAAGGTACCCGCTACTACGAGCCAACAGAGAATGGACATGAGGCGATCCTCACGAAGAGGCTTGCTGCCATTCGAAGTCTGCTGAAAAGACGCTAGGATGGAACAGTTGTCCGCACGAGCGGGCACCTGGGGCCTTAGCCGACGAACCGCTTCCGGTTCTGGAGTTGGCCCCATGTTGGGGATCCACCCTGACATGACATGAGAAACAGGAAGAAGATTTCATGGCAACGAATCGTTCCCGCAAGCAGGTGCGCGAGTCCCGCGCCCTCGGCCTGGCCCTGACCCCCAAGGCCGTCCGCTACTTCGAGAAGCGCCCCTACGGCCCCGGTGAGCACGGCCGCACCCGCCGCCGCCAGGACTCCGACTACGCCGTTCGTCTGAAGGAAAAGCAGC
>ENA-OWLX01000890-OWLX01000890.1-metagenome-genome-assembly--contig:-NODE-890-length-11306-cov-11.346103_pt1 | contig 11306 bp, 13 predicted proteins | sample MGYA00245351_ERZ651106 | MGnify/ENA primary metagenome ERZ651106 (study PRJEB26857, sample SAMEA4031768) | metagenome | biome: human; feature: oral; material: saliva | place: Philippines | collected 2014... | reverse complement strand
TATACAGAAACTAAGGGTAAAGAAGGAGACGTGATGCAGTCAAGTGAATCTGCTAGTGGCTCTACTGATACCATAAACGATAATGAAAGTAGTATTCGGCAAGGGGTTCAAACCTTGACAGAAAATCTCTATCTAGCTCAAGAAAAAGGAGTGGATGTCTGGACAGCCATTCAAGCTTATAACTTTGGACCTGCTTATATCGATTTTATCGCCCAGAATGGGAAAAAGAATACTCTTGTACTAGCTAAGCAATACTCCAGAGATACAGTTGCGCCTATATTAGGAAATACAACAGGGAAAACCTATCGCTACATCAACCCCATTTCTATCTTTCAGGGGGGAGAACTATATGTCGATGGTGGGAACTATTATTACTCTAGACAGGTTCAGCTAAATCTCTATATTATGAAAATTTTTAATCTATTTTAAGCACCTAGAATTTCTAGGTGCTTTTATAAGTTTTCTTTAAGAATAGTTTAATATGCTAGAGAAGAAAAGGAGGAACGTCTCATGCGAAAGAAATTCTTTCTGACGAGCGCTGCTGTTCTTTTGGCGGTTGCAACACTGCAAAGCGTTCAAGCAGCAACTAATGTTCAAAAAGTCATTGATGAAACCTATGTTCAACCTGAGTATGTCTTAGGTTCTTCATTAACGGAAGATCAAAAAAATCAAACACTTAAAAAACTTGGCTACGATGCCTCTAAAGATACAAAACAGTTGAAAACTATGACACCGGATGTCTACTCAAAGATTATGAATGTAGCAAATGATTCAAGTCTTCAACTTTATTCATCAGCAAAAATTCAAAAATTAGGAGAAAAATCTCCACTTGAGGTGAAGATTGAGACACCTGAAAATATCACTAAAGTGACGCAAGATATGTACCGTAATGCGGCTGTTACCTTGGGTGTGGAGCACGCGCGTATCACCGTTGCGGCACCAATCCCAGTTACTGGTGAAAGTGCCCTAGCAGGTATTTACTATTCCCTTGAGTCCAATGGTGTCCAACTTCCACAAGAAAATAAAGACTTGGCTCAGGAAGAGTTAAAAGCCTTGTCAGACATCAATGATGAAAACAAGGACAAATCTGGCTTTGATGCCAATAAACTGAACGTAGCCCTCGCTGATATTAAGGCTGCTGTTGCGAAAGCCAAAGAGTCTAAGGGTGAACTTACAGAAGATGATGTTCGTAAGATTGTTGAGGATACGTTAAAGAACTATAAACTTGATCAAGTCGTTACAGGCAATCAGGTCAATGTCATCATCAACTTTGCCTTTAATCTTTCAAAGAGCGATATTCTTAATAACGAAGACTTTACAAAGACTCTAAAAGATTTGAAACAAAGTATCGTTGCGCAAGCTGGTGACAGTTTCAGCAATATCGACCTAAACTTTGATGCCAATAAAGCTATTCAAGACGGTGGAAATATCCTCAGCTCAATTTGGCAAGCTATCCTTGATTTCTTCAAGAGTTTTGGTGCTTAGGTCAATTCATGGTATAATAGATGGTAACAGGATTGTTGCCGTCTTTTTTTGTCGGCTCATAGAAAGTGAAACATATGTTAAAGAAAAATGATATTGTAGAAGTAGAGATTGTCGATTTGACACATGAAGGAGCAGGTGTTGCCAAGGTAGATGGCTTGGTCTTTTTTGTAGAGAATGCTCTTCCGACTGAGAAAATCCTTATGCGTATCCTTAAAGTCAATAAAAAGATTGGCTTTGGTAAAGTCGAGGAATACCTGACACAATCTCCACATCGTAATCAAGACTTAGATTTGGCTTACCTACGTTCAGGTATTGCTGACTTGGGACATCTAGCTTATCCAGAGCAACTCAAGTTTAAAACCAAGCAAGTAAAAGATAGCCTTTATAAGATTGCAGGAATCACGGATATTGAGGTTGCAGATACACTTGGCATGGAAAATCCTATTAAATATCGTAACAAGGCACAGGTTCCTGTTCGTCGCGTCAATGGTGTTCTGGAGACAGGTTTTTTCCGTAAGAATTCTCATGACCTGATGCCGCTTGAAGATTTTTACATTCAGGATCCAGTCATTGACCAAGTTATTGTAGCTTTACGAGATTTGCTTCGTCGTTTCGATCTCAAACCTTATGATGAGAAGGAACAGTCTGGCTTGATTCGTAACCTTGTCGTGCGTCGTGGCCATCATTCAGGACAAATCATGGTTATTTTGGTAACAACTCGTCCTAAAATTTTCCGAGTTGAACAGTTGATTGAACAACTCGTCAATCAATTTCCAGAAATTGTATCTGTCATGCAAAATATCAACGACCAGAATACCAATGCTATTTTTGGGAAAGAATGGCGGACACTTTATGGTCAAAACTTTATTACGGATCAAATGTTAGGCAATAGCTTCCAAATCTCGGGACCAGCCTTTTACCAGGTCAATACCGAAATGGCAGAGAAGCTTTATCAAACAGCCATTGATTTTGCGGAGTTAAGTGAAGATGACGTGATTATTGATGCCTATTCAGGAATCGGAACTATTGGACTATCTGTCGCTAAGCATGTTAAGGAAGTTTATGGAGTCGAAGTCATCACAGAAGCAGTGGAAAATAGCCAGAAAAACGCAGAATTGAACGGTATCACAAATGCTCACTATGTCTGTGACACAGCAGAAAATGCCATGAAGAATTGGCTCAAGGAAGGCATCCAACCAACCGCCATTCTAGTCGACCCACCACGAAAGGGTTTGACCGAAAGCTTCATCAAGGCAAGCGCTCAAACAGGAGCTGACCGCATCGCCTATATCTCCTGTAACGTCGCAACCATGGCGCGTGATATTAAACTCTATCAAGAGTTAGGATATGAACTGAAGAAAGTCCAGCCGGTGGATTTGTTTCCACAAACGCATCATGTTGAGTGTGTGAGTTTGTTAGTGAAACGTAGCTAATCCTCAAAAGGTTTCCCAAACCTTTTGAGTCCCTCAAACGCATCATGTTGAGTGTGTAGCTTAGCTTGTGAAAGCGTAAAAACCTTGTAACGAAGTAATAATGAAAAGCCTTGATTGTAAGGCTTTTTGTTATGAGGTGGGAAAGTATCAGAGTGAGTAAGTTTTTGGAGTGAGTAGAAGTGATAGCTAGAAATTTTCTAATTCAATTTCCATTTACCCTGTGGGGATATGTTTGTTTCCATTTATGAGGAGTATGTGGGAATAGAAACGTAGCCACCTTATTGATAATACTCAAGCAAGGTATGGTCTAGGGAACTTTATAGCAATGAAATGGTACAAATAAACGATTAAAATCCCTTGTGTGTACCTTTGTCAATGATGTGAGACCGAAAAGGTGATTTTGAAGATTCCCATTTGTTAATCTTTACTAGGAGCTAGCTCCTAGTAAAAATTTTCTGATATCGATAGGAGATTTCCAGCCTAATGTCTGCATAGGTAGTCTATTGGAGCGGTAAAGATAGGTCTTCATCTGCTTGATGAGGCCGTCATAGGAGTAGAAGGTAGGTGTTGGTAGAAGCGTATGTTGTCGTTTCTGTGACTACGTTCGACCTTCCCGTTATGTCTCGGAGTTCGAGGTCGAATCAGCTTGTGCTCAATACCGAGTTCTTGACAGAGGAGATCGAGAGGGTGAACTTGTTTCGTCTCCTTGAAATGGGTAAACTCAAAACCATTATCCGTTTGAATAATTTTTGGTTTGTAGCCAAAGTGTTTTATGGCCATTTTGAGGAACTAAACAGTTGAGTAGGACGATTGCTCCTTGAACGGGAAGATGAAGCGTTCCCGACTGGCTTCGTCAATGACGGTATACTGGTAGAACTTATCAGGCAACTGACCAGTGTAGTAGTGCCTAGGCACGTATTTCACATTCATCTGCCACTTGATACCGAGTTCGGTTGGGGATGTCGTATGGCTTAGGCACATAGGGTTTCTGCTTTGTTTCAGGTGATCTGAAGAAATCAAGTTTTCTCAAGATTCGAAAGAGTGAGCAAGGATGCCTATCATATCCCTTGTTTGTTTTGAGCTTGTAGAAGATTTCAGGCATGTCTGCTCGAGAAATAGCAGACTCACTAATGGACAGTCATATTCCAACGGTCACAGGACTTGATAATTGGTCTAATTTTGCAATATATAACATTCTTAAGAATGAGAAGTACAGGGGAGAAATCATCATGCAAAAGACTTTTACTGTTGATTGCTGCAGTCATAAGTCTCGCAAAAATAATGGTGAGAAGCCTAAATATCGTTTGAAAAATGGAATTCCCTCAATTATACCAGAATCTAGATGGGATTAGGTACAAGAACTTCTTAAACTGCCAAGAATAAAATCGAAATCTACAAATAAAGTTATTGCGCCTAAACTCTACGTCAAGAAGCTCAAAACTGGTAAGTTGAAGGATTTTGTTGTACTTGATCCTAGTTGGAAGACTAAGGATATCAAAGAAATATTTAAATAAGAAAGAAGGATATTATGCGTTTTAAAGATTTTAATTTAGAAGTAGTAACTGTTGAACATATATCTTTTGATTACAGTATGACCGTCAATAAGAATTTTGTCACTTTTAGTAAAGGAATTGTCCAAGAACTTGACTACCCTGCACAGGTTTTAATTGCTTTCAATAAGGAAACTAAGGTTATGGGAATTCAAGTTTGTCGTGCAAAAACTAAGGGTTTACTTAAGTTTTCAAAACCAGAGGGAGAACAGAAGGGGATTGTTCAAGTCATGAACAAAAATTTGAAAGAGAGACTGCTTCATATTATGACAGTGTGGAAGAGTGATAAACGTTATAAGATTGAAGGGATTCATATTCCAGAGGATAAAGCCTTCGTTTTTGAGTTAACTAAATTTGAAGCACTACCAGATTTTCGTAAAAACGAATCAGATGTTAAGAAATAATTAAGTCGGATTGGCTATACTATAGTCAATCCTAAAAACTTTTCTTTTTCATAATCTCCACAAAGCAGAATCACATTTGTTGTGGTTCTGCTTTGTGATGATTAATATACTTTAATTGGCTTATTAGCAGTGAACTAGAAAAAAATACCATATTTAAAATAACAAATTCTGGTCCATCTTCTGTTCAATTTTTAAAAGATATTTGTTATAATACGTAGTATACAATAGAATTGGTGGGTTATTATATGGGTAATATTGTTCTGCAACATGAAAATATTGGAATCATTCGCACGTTACACAATCTTGATAAAGTTATTTTTAAAGTGATTAATGAGAGACTGGGTGTCTTGAATGTCAGTCATGTTCAAGCCTTGATTCTTATCTTTTTATCAGAACATATAGGGGAGGAAATTTTTCAAAAAAATCTAGAGAAAGAGTTTGGTTTGAGTAATCCTACCGTAACAGCATCGGTGAAGTCTATGGAAGCGAAAGGATTAGTAAAGAAAGTTAAGAGTCAAAAAGATGGTCGATATTATATCCTTTCGCTAGAAAATAAGGGAATGCAACTTGCTCCTAAATGTAATGCTATCTATGAAGAAATTGAATCTCAACTTAAAGAATTACTAACTAATGAACAACTTATTGTTTTAAATGATATTGATAAAAAAATAAGCGTTCTATTAGGCGACATCTGATATTGATTATACTATTTCGATAGTATATTTTTTTTGAAAAAATTTTTTGAAAAGGCTTTACAATGCAAAGTAAATAGTATACAATGTATCTGTAAACGATATATCGCATACTATTTAATATAAGAGGTGACCATTATGGATCAAGATTACAAAGAATTTTCTACTAAAATTATCAAATTAGTAGGTGGTAAAGATAATATCTCAGATGTATTTCATTGTGCTACTAGACTTCGCTTCTCTTTGAAGGATATTTCTAAGGCAGAATCTAACATCGATGATATTAAATTACAAAAAGAAGTATTGGATGTCATTGTACAAAATGGACAATTTCAAGTGGTAATTGGTCCAAATGTAAGTAAAGTATTTGCGGTTGTTAATGAAGATTTAAAACTTAATGAAAATCAAAGAATAGATGACAAAACTGAAGAAATTGAAAAATCTGTAATGGATAAATTTTTTGCAGTTGTATCTGGAATTTTTACACCAGTAGTACCAGTATTGATGGCTTCAGGTATGATGGGTGCTGTCATTACTATTGCAAAATTACTTGGTGTTCCCGAAACGAATAGTACCTTATATTTGTTTAATATTGTCTATGAGGCTGGTTTTTACTTTTTACCATTCTTTATTGCAGCAACATCGGCAAAGGCGTTCAAAGCTAATCAATTTTTATCAATGCTTGTGGCAGCAATCATGCTGTGGCCAGGGTTCGTTGGTTTTGCAGACAAAGGTATTAAGTCGTTAGAATTTTTCTCTCTCAATGTACAAGCAATTGATTATTCAAAAGCTGTTCTACCTATTATTTTGGGGATTTGGTTGCTTTCTTATCTTGAAAAATTCTTCAATAAGGTGTTACCGGATATCATTCGAGCATTTATGGCACCATTATTGGTTATGGCCATTATGCTACCAATTCAATTGATTGTCATTGGTCCTCTTGGTACAAATATTGCTAATGTTCTTGGAACTGGTGTTGTTTGGCTTGGTGATAATTTAGGTTTCTTTGCAGTTGCTCTACTTGCTTTCTTTACACCTGTGATGATTGCGACTGGTACACACTCATTCGCTTTCCCTGTTATTGTTGCGACACTAACAACCGTTGGTTATGATCAATTATTGATGCCAAGTATGGTTGCTGAAAATTTAGCGATGGCTGGAGCTGCATTTGCAATTGCAATGCTTTCAAAAGATAAGGATAAACGTGCTCAAGGAATTTCTGCCTCATTATCTGCAGTACTTGGTATCTCTGAACCAGCAATGTATGGTTTCAACCTACCTTCTAAATATGGATTTTTAGGTTCAATGATTGGTGGTGCAATTGGTGGTTTATTTGCTGGAATCTTCCAATTTAGAATGTATGCAATTGCTTCATCAAGTGTTGTTGGTATTCCAGCGATGTTTGGTGATAAAGGAGTATTTAATGTAATCATTGGCGTCTTAACAATTGTTATCTCTTTTGTAGCTTCTGCACTTATCACGATTGTGCTATCAAAATCAAATATTAAACTTGATAAATTTGGTAAAAGGGGATAACAAATGAATAAAAAATTTCTATGGGGTGGTTCCACATCCGCTTTTCAATTTGAAGGTGGAGGACTACTTGGAAAAAAAGGAAAAAGTATCTATGACATTCGTGAAGAAAAAACAGGGATTAGGTATTCAGAGGCCTCTGATTTTTATCATCACTACAAAGAGGATATTCAATTACTAAAAGAAATGGGATTCAATTCATTTAGAATGTCCATTGCATGGACTAGGCTCTATCCAACAGGAATCGAATTGTCTCCAAATGAAGAGGGGATTACGTTCTATAAGTCAGTCTTCAAAGAACTCAAAAATGCTGGGATTGAACCAGTTGTTACATTATTTCATTGGGATATGCCACAATACTTGGTAGATCATTATAATGGTTTCAAATCTAGAGAGATTGTAGCATATTTTGAAAGGTATTGTCGTACTTGTTTTGAGGAGTTTGGTCAATATGTCAAATACTGGCTTACACTTAATGAGAACAATCTTAGTTTATTAATCCCAAATATGTATCTCAAAGAGAAGGTTACGCCAACGGATAGTGATTATGAACAAGTGAAATGGGATTGTTATTACCATTCAATGTTATGCCACTTTACAGCTGTAAAACTGTGCCACGAAATATTACCAGATGCACTTATTGGTAATATGCTAGCAAGTGCTTATGCATATCCGCTTTCTCCTAAACCAGAAGACGTAAAAGCAACATTAGAGCATAATCAAGCTACGATGTGGGATGACCTTGATTTTATAACCTCTTGCAAGATTGATAATAAATATCGAATGCAGTTAGAGAAAAAGGGAGTTGAAGTCGCAATTTCGGAAAAAGATATTGAGCTCTTGAAATCTTCTGAATCTAAAATTGACTTTATTTCTTTTAGCTATTATTATTCTCTTTGTATGCAGGATGAAGGCGAAACGAAGGATACAAATGCTGAAACAATGCAAATGCTTTACCAAGGATATACAAATCCTTATTTGGATAAGACTACTTTTGGGTGGCAGATTGATCCAATCGGATTACGAAACTTCATGAATGATGTCTATTCACGATATAAACTTCCGTTGATGATTGTTGAAAATGGTTGTGGTGTAGAGGATGAAGTTTTAACGGATGATAAAAAAATCCATGATGATTATCGGATAGATTATTTAAGAGCACATATTAGAGAAGTTAAGGCAGCTGTAAGTGAAGATTTTGTTCCTATTTTAGGATTTCTACCTTGGGGGGTAATTGATTTATACAGTGCAAGCGGTAATCGAGATAAACGTTATGGTTTTATCTATGTTGACTATGATAATAATTTTAAACGATATAAGAAAGATAGTTTTTCTTGGTATCAAAAAGTTATAGAAAGTAATGGAAAGGTATTATAATGCTCCAAATTGTTGAAAACACTTTAAAGGAAGGTAAAGAGTCAGAGTATATTTCAGTGGCTAAACAATTTACCAATGATTTATGTCAATTAGAAAATGTGAAATCCTCTAAAGTTTACTTTAATGGTAAAAAGGTATTTATTATTACAGATTGGAATTCATATGATGAAAGTAAGGAAATGGAATTATTTCTTAAATATAAATCAGAAATGAAACCATTGTTTGTATCTAATAAAGCTATGCAGTTAGCTGAAACTGAATAAATGAAAAATGCACTTGTAAAAACAGGTGCATTTCTCATTTGTCTAAACTAAATATTGTTTTCTGATAGCTATACATTCTAGTTAATTTGCTTTCGTTTATAGTCTCTACTTTGAAGATGAAGTAGTGATCACGATTGTCTTTGGCATTTTCCTTGTTGAGTTTAAAGTAATTCTTCATAGATTTAGCCATTGTCATCATGATGTCATCAGTCAGGAAGGTTAGTGGTGTATCTAATGCTGAATATTTGTAAAAGTCATTTTCAAAATTTCGATAACTATCACTAAAGTAATCCATCTGTAGCTCGTTTTTATGAAACTCAAGTTGATTCATGGATGACCTCCCTTACTGGTTTAATACTGATGATATCAGAAATCATAATGTTTTCGTGACTTGTTGTTGCTTTTAAAAGAATTTGCTCTTTTGAAATAGAAGGAATAGTACCTGTAAAAGTTTTAATTTCTTTTTTGGTCATAACACTGATGCTCGTGGTTAACTGGTTAGCATAAGCCTGACTTAGTAGTAATAGCTTTTTATCAGTACTGAGATCAGAAATATAGGACACTTGGTTGGCATCATCTCCTAGTGCAGAACTATGTTCCGACAAGAAAAAGCCCATCCATTTTTGCATCTTTCTATCCTGATATTCTCTTGCTGATTGAAATGGTAAATATGAACGGTCAATCATTGTAATCCCTCCAAGCCATCAGCAGAGTGGTAACCGACTAATTTGCTTCTTGCAATATTTCTGGAACTGTCCAATAAGACAGTTCCTTTTTGTATGGCTAAAAAGCCAAATTTGTCTCTAATGGTATCAATGGCCGATTGTAATTTCTCTTCTTTTTCAACCGTCTCAATATCATCAAAGAATGAAATAAGAGAATAGTTTTCATCGACAAAGCCACTGTAGCTTATTCCTATGCTGCGGACTGCTCCATTAGAATATTTATTTCTGAAAAGTCTTAGAACGGTATCAATCAAAACTCTGGTAATATTGGTTGGTTCAATTTTCATCTGCGCATTTATTGGAGCTTTCATTTCATACTTTGAGTAGCCTACAGCAATATGTACGATAGTAGCCTTTTTATGTTCGTGACGTAATCGAATAGCGACTTGCTCAGCCATTTTAGCAAGAACAATCTCAATATCACGTTGTCTAACATAATCGGTTGGTAAGACCTGTGAGTTACCTAGTCCATGTGATTTTGGTTTGTAAGGCTCGTGAACATTACTTTCGTCAACTCCATTAGCATGAAACCAGAACTGTACTCCGTTAACTCCAAATTCTTTCTTTAAGATATCTGGATTGAAGTTTGCTAGCTCTTTGATAGAGGTAACACCGAGTTTATGTAATCATTTTTCAGTGCGTGACCCTATTCCCCAGAAGTCTGTCATAGCTGGAATATTCCAGACTTTTGTCTCAACATCTTCATAGGACCAATTAGCACGCATAGTTGGTGTTTTCTTTGCTTCATTATCTAAATGCAAGTTTAGCAAGGAGTGGATTAGCATTACTCATTCTAACAGTTGAGATGATACCTGTTTTCTTCCAAATATCATATTGGATTTTTGATGAAACGACATCCAGTTTTGCTTTTCTGTCCATCTTATCATCATGAACAAAATAATTGAGTGAAGCAGTTAAATCAATAAAACCCTCATCAATAGAGTAAGGTAAAATATCTTCAGGGCTAGCAAAGTTTTGAAAGACATGCGAATCTCGATATTTTTCTCAATGTATCTATCCATGCGAGGAGGAACGATGAGAGTACGTTTAGCCCAATTTTCGATGTATGATATATACCGAGGGGTTATCTCTAGGCCTTGACGTTTGGCATTATAGTAATTGAATTTCCTCGATTTAATATCAAATGGTAAATCATAGGAACGTCCAACATTGTTCTTTCCAAAAACTTTTTTAAACACAGGAGAAGAAGCAAGAATTAATCCTGCAGAATTGTCAGCTCTACTCATAACACAAAGTGATGTGTGTAATGGGTTAAGGCCACGCACGGTCGACACACTCAACTGAGGAATAGAAAGACTTCATATCAATGAAAGCTATATCAGAACGTGGTTCTCTTGAATAGTCGATATAGCCCATAACATCACCGATTCCGTAATTCTTCCAGTTTCTCAACGAGTTCTTGGACGTAATCAGTCACATCATACTCTTTGAGATAGGGAGTGAAGTAGATACGATCATTTCGAAGATAAATCATTTCCTCAACTTTAACTGACATTACCTTCCTCCTTCATTGCAATGAGAATGGATGCTTAGAAGAAGTTGAAGGGAATTTTATTAGGACCATTTGTGAAAATATAGAAAAGCCTTGATTGTAAGGCTTTTTTTGCATTTTTGTGATAGAATATAGTTAGTTATAAATCGAGTGCAACTTAGAAGCAGAAAAAATATTATTCATAAAATAATCAAGCTAAGGAAGATAAAATGACAGAAATTGACAAAAAGAATTTAAAAAATTATCTTTGTTTTACATTTGGAATTACTTATATAGCTTGGGGGCTTCTTGCCATATTTACACAATCTTATATTTTGGGATTAGAGACATT
>ENA-OWLX01000886-OWLX01000886.1-metagenome-genome-assembly--contig:-NODE-886-length-11334-cov-8.411473_pt1 | contig 11334 bp, 9 predicted proteins | sample MGYA00245351_ERZ651106 | MGnify/ENA primary metagenome ERZ651106 (study PRJEB26857, sample SAMEA4031768) | metagenome | biome: human; feature: oral; material: saliva | place: Philippines | collected 2014 | study... | reverse complement strand
AAAAACTATAGAAACACAAGAGGATAAAAACATGTCAGAAAACACAAAAACAACTTTCGAAGAAAAAGAATTAACAATTGACTTCGCGTCATACGATGAAAAAGCCGGTAAGATCGTTATTCTTGCTCACGCAGATGGAGAATCACCTTCTTCAATGAACATCGGTCTTCAAGCTTATAACGAAGATGCTCGTGAATTTTACGAAGATGAAGAAACTAAGAAAGCTGGTCTAGACAAATTGGCTAAGACTGGTTTGACTCTTGAAGATATTCAAAACAAGAAATTCTTCGGAAAAACATTTACAGCTTACACTGACAACGGTAAAATTACTTTCAACAAACCGCAACGATTTGTTAGAGCTAATCAAATTCAAAACCGTGAAGCTATGCAGCTTGACGGAGTAGAAGTTGTAACAGAGCCAATTACTGAGCAAAAGAGCAAACATAAATTCCGTGTAGTCTTTGAGCATCCAGTTAAAGTCAAAGACAAACCTGAGCCACAGTTGATGGGATTTCTTGCATCTCAATTGATTTTTGATGACCCTGAAGACCTTGATACTGCTGCACGTGGCATCGGATTCAAGTATTCTAACAAGGAAATCAATGACTTTGAAGAACAGCTTAAAAATGCTGATGATATGCCCGAACAAGTTACAGACGCGATCAAGCAATTCTTGGAAGGCGCGATCGAACGTTCACGTGCAGCTAAGATTGAAGAATTGAAAAATCTCTTTGGTCTTGACATCGAAGAAGCGATTGAAAAAGGTCAACGTCTTCGTTTGCGTTTGCACAAACAGCAAATTCCAGGCTCAAACCAATTCTATATGCAAGCTGACTTGCTAGAAATCATCGACTCAGAAGAGGAGTAATTAGATGGCCCAGATCGAGACACCGTTCAAGGTAGAAATTCTCGGTACGGGTTCGACTGGTAACGCAGTCCTGATAGATGATAAAATCTTGATCGACTGCGGTCTTGGTGTTAAGAAACTTATGCCGTATCTGTCAAATGTGCGGCATTTGTTTATAACTCATAGACACAGCGACCATCTGAATATTTCTGTCTTGAAGAATATTGCAAAATCTTTGTCACAGTCGATCATTCGATATGGTCTTCATGTCAATACCGACTGCTACAACATGATCAGAGATAAAGCTCCAGATCTTGCAGAAGTCATCGAAGCAGATCGATTGACTGACTCAAGTGATTTTGAAATCAAAATGGGTGACGACGTCTATCGAGTAGAGACTTATCCGCTGTATCACGACGTAGAGAACCAAGGGTTCGTTTTCACGAAGAATAGTCAGTCTACATTGATACATGCGACAGATACGTCTACGATGAAAGATGCACCTCAAAGACAGTACGATGTCATTCTAGTTGAAGGAAACTATGACGAATCGAAATTGATCGAGTATCTTCAATCTGAAGATAGAAATACTCGTTATCGTGCGGCAAGGAATCTTCGACATTTGTCAATTCAAGCTCACGAGAATTTTGTTAAAAGTCATTCACATCCTAAGACGCAGTCGTTGATGCTACACGAATCATACGATTTCGGTCTTGGAATGTCAGACGAACTAAAGGATTCTACACTATGACAATGAAACTAACAGAAAAACAATCGAAAGCTCTTAACGCTGTACTATCTGCTCAGCCTGGTCAAATCATCGTTCTCAGAGGATTCGCTGGAACTGGTAAGTCAGTAACGTCTGCAGAGATCATGAGACAAATGAAATCTAAGACTCTCGTAATCACTCCTACTGCAGCAGCTCTGTCAGTTCTTAAGCAAAAACTAGCAAAAGACAGTACTAATGTTGAATTTAAGACAATTGCAAGTTTAATGACTCGTCATCAAATGTCTTTGAAAGTTGGCGACTATAAGACATTCTATCCGACGATCGCTTCAGATCAAAATGAATTAGACACTTTGAACGAGGTGTCAGATCACGATCTTCAATCTATCTACGACATCATCGATGAGATTTCGGATATGATACCGACAATGAATCGTGAAAATGTCGAAGAATGCTTTGATCTATCTTATTTCGAAGATCGAACTAAGAAACGTGTTAAAACACGTGAACAGTTCGAGAGTCTAATTGAAACTTTGCGAGCAGTCTCAGAAGTCGATCTAGACAAGTTCATCTTAACGATTGATACAGATGCTCTAGAAAAATGTATCTTGGATGCTTTTAAGATCAATCCATTCGGTAAGATTGAAGAAGAGTCAGAGTTTGATTACAAACCTCTGTCAGAGATTGCAGAAGAAATCGCAAAATTCGCATTCGTCGTAATCGATGAAATGAGTATGATGTCTAAAAAGCAAGCAGAAGTTTACGAGTCAGCTATCGCGTTGATCGAAGATGCTAAAAAACCTGTAACTCTTGTATCAGGTGACCCGGGTCAGCTTAAGCCCGTCGAAGGTTCTTTCAATGCTTGGTGCGACTCTGTAGAGAATGAGGTCGATGTCTTTGAACTAAAAGATGTTCTTAGATCAACTGATGAAATCTCTGTATTAGGTCAGATGATCAGATCGAACGTGCCTCTAGATATGCTTGCAACTTCTGAAGACTGCATTAAAGTCTATGAACGCGGAACGACTATCACAGATCTATATCTGTCAAACGAAGAAACATTCAAAGACTGTGACGTCGCATTAGCATTTACTAACAAGGACGTCAACGAATTGAATACTCGAATCAGACAATCTAAAGATCTAATTGGTCATGTTCAACCGGGTGATAAACTCGTTGTATCTAAGAATGTCGGATACTCTTATTCAAGAGGTATCATTCATACGAACGGTGCAATCTACAGAGTCGAAGAAGACTTGTCAGACGTTCTGATTGAAGAGCTCGAATCATTAAGATCGATCACGACGGATATCAAGCTAAAGAACGTGTTGAACGCTCTTAAACGTCAAGATATCAAGTACATTAGAGTTAAAGACTCTGAAAATCGAGATCGATTGATTTTGGTTCAATCTAACTGTTACGCTCTATCTTCGAAAGATCTTAAAGAACTTTCACAAATTGTGAACAATCTTTTGAGAAACCAGATTGACTTTATGGATTCTAAGAGGCTAAAAGAATTCTTCAAAGATCTCGGCGAATCAGACGATGATCGATTCCCGTATCTAGTAGACGTTCGATTCGGTCATGCTATGACGGTTCATAAGTCTCAAGGCTCACAATTTAAAAAAGTTGCATACATCGTGTCTTCTAAAGACTTGTGGATCCAAAGTCAAGACTTGAAAGACTCTAAATTCAAGCAAGCTCCGATCTATGTAGCAGTTACTAGAGCGGAAGAAGATGTAACAGTATTCTATATCAAATGAAAGTAAGAGGATTTGACGATTGAAAAAGAGAGGATATATCGATCAGAGTGTAAGGACTACTGCCATCAGTAAGCCATTCAGAAATGTTGTTATAGCGTTGGTATTGATCACGATTTCGATCGTCTGGATTCCAATCGGCATTATGCAATATAATTCTGTAGTAGCTAGATCATCTTCGGCAATCGGATCTAAAATGAAGTTCGAAAGATCTGAATCAGAGATCACGTTAAAGAACATCTACACTGACAAGAATTCTGACGTGCTGATCGCTAGACTCGGTTTATCTGAAGAGGCTCAAGCAAATCTACCGTATAAGGGATCTGACTACAAGATTCTGATCGGATCTAAATCACTTAAAGGTGTCAAAGAAGCAAGTATTCTTTTCGGGAAATTGTCGACTGACGGGGATATGTTCTTGATGATACCGAAACCTTCTCCAGAAGATGTATACACTATTTTCATAGTAAATACAAAGTATGTAGCAGGTGCAAAAGACGGTGCAGGTGCAGAATCTTCAAAGATCGCTCAATTAGATGAGACGATCAATCAGTCTATCACTAATACACTTTCTGCATACGATCTGGACAGCAAGAAAGATAAGTCAAAAGTCACAACTGTAAAAAGTGACGATCTAGATGCTATCACATTTAGATTGGCTTTAAAACCGGGCATCGATAATGAGAAGTATAAACCGCAGGTCATCGACGCGTCCCTCGTCGAAAACAACGAATTCAAGTTCGAAACATTCTTCAACGAAGTTTTCAAGAAGTCGACAGTTGAAAGCTTGCAGAAAGATTACGCTAATCTAGTTTCTCAAAAGAAACAGATCGAAGTAACAAGAAATGAAGCAGCTGATAAACTTAAAATCAATGAGTTCGATAAGCAAGCTGCTCAAACTAAGTCTAAAACAGAAACTCAGTTAGCAGAGATTGATAACAAAATCGCTAAGACAGCTAAAACTTTGCAGCAGTACGAAGATCTTACATACAACGACAGTATGTTTGCAAACTTGAATACTAAAGCATCAGTTTTCGATGTCGATAATTACAAGAAACGATAGAAAGGTGATTCGATGAAACACGATTTACCAGTTGTGAAGCTCAATAAATTGACGCTGATCAACGTTAAAGAATTAGAAAAGATCTACGATGAAGAAGAAATCGCTAAGATCTTAGAAGAGACACCGGTCATCAAAAAGTTCGATTCTCTATATGTTCGAGCTGCTGAGATCGACGATCTTTCTCATCTTGCTAGCGATGAAGATACTTCAAAGTACGATTTGTTTGATCTTTACTATCAATCTTCTAATCATATTTTAGCCACGATCACAATCTTAAAATTGATCGACAAAGATCTTAAAGATCTTTCTAAGTCTTCTCAAGAAGTTGTTAACAAGATCTACTTGGATAATGACGAAGAACTGAAGAGACTAAGAAAGAATGTTATCGAGCTTCTGCTAGAATCAAACGGAAAGGAATCTAAAATTTGAAAATCTCAATCTCTAATCTAGCTTGGAGAGTCGATGAAGATCAGTCTAAAGTCATAGAACTTTTGGATAAATACGGTATCGAGTCTATTGAGTTAGCTAATCGAAAACAAAACTTCGATCAAGTCTTGGAGTCGGGTAGAAGCGTATGCTCTATGCAATCGATCTTTGATCCCGAAGGATTCGAATTATTCGGATCTGAACTGGATAGATCGATGCTAGAACTAAAATTTTTCAGAGTATTATCTGACGCTGAAAACATTAAATGCAGAAACATCGTTTATGGCTGCCCGAAATCTAGAAGAATGCCAGAGTTTGACAGATCTTCTAAACGCGATCGAGTAATGAGCGAAGTCGTTAACATGTTCAGAGAGATTTCTGCTTCAAAGAGATCTGTCACAGTTGCAATCGAGCCAGTCGTTGAAAGATACGGGTCTCAGTTCTTAACTAATTTCAGAGACGCTGTAAAGTTCGTTAAGAAGATCGATCGACCGAATATCAAAGTCAATCTAGACTTAGCTAATGTTCTTGAGACAGGTGTAAGCTCTAGTGAAGTTATTCGAGATCTAAAATACGTTTCTCACGTTCACGTTTCAGAAATGTCGCTCGGCAAGATAGAATATCATGAAGAAATCTCTAAGATCATCAAGCATATCGCAGAAAATGAATCAGATAGGCTGATCGTCTCAATCGAAGCACTAGATCTTACTCTAGAAGAGATCGAAGAAAGTATTAAAATCTTAAAATCTTATGCAGATTAAAGCCGTGCATCTCGCGATTTTCTTGATCGTCTGGATCGCCATAGTTAAGAGAATGATTTCTTCTTATAGAAAATCTAGACGAAAAAGAATGTCTAAGACGGAAAAAGATCGAAGATATTCTATGCTCTTAACGAAAATCTTGATCTTAACGATCATATTTCTAATCATTTTAGTTTTATCAATCATTTATTTATAGGAGGTCTTCATGACAATTTCTACTATCATCTACATCGCGATCGGTGTAGTTGTATTTGCTTCAATCATTGGATTGTTCGCAATGGGCTATGTGATTGCTCCGCCAAACAAAGCCGTCGTAATTACTGGTTCTGGTAAGCAAAGAGTTTTGCTAGGTCAGTCAGGTTGGATGATCCCATTTTTAACAACTAGAAATTATGTGTCTGTTGAACAATTCTCTACTGACGTCAAGACTTCAGATTTCGTGCCGACTAAAGACTTTATCAACGTTAAAGCTGACGCGGCTGTAAAACTGAAGATCGGAACGTCGGAAGAAATGCTTGCAAAAGCTGCAGAAAATTTCTTAAACTGGGACACTGAAAGAATCGCATCTTCTGTTCAAGACGTATTAGAAGGTAATCTCCGTGAAGTTATTGGTCAGATGGAACTTCGTAAGATGGTCAACGATCGTCAGGAATTTGCTAACAAGGTTCAAGAGAACGTTGCACCAGATCTGGCTAAAATGGGTATCGAAGTTATCGCGTTTACTGTTCAGTCTTTCTACGACGCTAATGAAGTTATTAACGACTTAGGTATCAATAATGTCGTAGCAATTCAAAAAGACGCAGCAAATTCTAGAGCTAAAGCTGAACGTGAAATGGCTGAAGTAAAAGCCCGTGAAGCACAACTTGCAAATGACGCTGAAATCGCTTCTCAGTTAGAAATCTCTCGCAAGAAGAATGATCTGTCTATTGAGCAAGCTAGATTGAAAGCTGTCTCTGACAAAGAAATTGCTAGCGCCGGAGCAGTTCTAGAGATCGAAAATCAAATTCAACGAAAAGAGATCGAAAGACAAACCGCTGAAGCTGATATCGTTCGTCAAGAACAAGAAGCTCGAGTGAAAGAAAAAGAAGTTGAAGTTAAACGTCAATCTCTTGCAGCATCAGTCATGGCTGAAGCTGACGCTGAAAAATATGCGGCAGAGAAAAGAGCTGAAGCTGATCTAGTTCGTCGTCAACGTGCGGCAGAAGCTGAATTGTTCGAAACTCAGAAAGAATCTGAAGCTCAAGAACGCAGAGCTCAAGCAGCACGTAAGCAAGCTGAAGAAGAAGCTAAAGGTATCGAAGCCAAAGGTCGCGCTGAAGCTGAAGCCATCAGACTTCGATTAGAAGCTGAAGCTGACGGTCTGGACAAGAAAGCAGAAGCTCTTGCCAAGATGGATAAAGCTGGTATCGCTCAGATGTACTTTGAAGTCTTGCCGGCAGTAGTCGCGGCAGCAGCTAAGCCTTTAGAAAATGTTGGAAACATTACAATGTACGGATCTGATAATGGTTCTAAACTCGTTGGAGACATTATGTCATCAATCGATCAAATCAACCAGGGATCTGGACTTAACGTGCAGTCATTGCTCTCCGGATTGATGGGAGCGAATGTAGCCGGCTCAGCTATTGGTAGACAGATTGCCAATCATTCTGACGTTCCAAAAGAATCTAATGAATAATTAGAATTGCTTTAGCTGATAAGACTCTCATTCGAGAGTCTTTTTATATGCAACAAAGTATGTACAATTTTCTAAGAGTTTGATATAATAGATCTATGTAGAAACCGATAGAAAGGATCTGACTAAATGAAGACTAGAAGACCGATCGTATTTTGCGAAGTAATGATGCTGAATGGTCGAAGAAGAGTTTATCGATTCCCGAATGATCTTCAGTCAGCTTTGCTTGACTACGGATCTAGCGAAGATCTAAATGATCTTTTGTCAAATGCTTTAATCAATGTTCCGACAAAAGAGATCTTCAAATCGAATTCTTACAAACCGATTCTTCATGTCGCCAAGATCGATAAAGTCTTTATCTCTAGAGATTGCAGGGTCTCTAGAAGAACAAGAGGTCAGTTCTTGACGAATTATTTCTGGACAGAAAAATCGGTAAATGTTTCGTTCTTACTGCACGATCATTCAGTTTGTAACAAAATTAGAATCTTTATAGATGTTCTAAGATGGCGATCTAAAAGAAAGAGGATCAATGGTGAAAAAGTTTAAATATTGGAAGAGATATAGTCTGTTATCTGCTTCAGCAATCTTGCTTGTGTCAGGATCTTTGGTAACTTATCAGATCTATCAAGACTATCAATCAATGCAGGTTCTTCAGATTGAGTCATTTGATTCTTACTGGAAGAATATCTTCGACGAAGAAAGTAAACTAGTCAAAGACGTCGACGATCAGCAGCTCTCAGAACTAAAAAGTCTTATTAAGACTCCGAACGATAAAAGCAGATATAAAGTTGCAGAAATTTCTACTTATCTTAGAAGACTGACAGATTCGTCTAGCGGATACGACATCGATCAGATCTTATCGATCATGTCAGATTATCGGTTAAATAGCGAAGTAGATAAAGATTTTTCTGAGCAACAATCTAAGAATTCGGAAATCTTGAAAGAATTAGAAAAATTTACTAATGATCTGTCAGAGTCGTTGCACTCTTTAACTGTTTCAGACGATCAGACGCATATTATTTATGACCCGACATTGACTGGTCACGAAGATTTACCTAAGATCGCGACGTCTATTAAATGGTCTCAATTAGACAAATATAACTCTATGATCGACAATCTGAATTCTGAGATAAAGTCTCAGATCTCTGAGAATGATGATTATCGTAAACAAAAGACAATCATCGACCTTAAGCAGAATCTAGACAATTTTATCAGTTTGATTGAATCTACGAAAGAAACGTTGAAGACTCGATACGTCTCAGTAAAAGACGTTAAGACGATGATAGATAGAGTAAGTTCAATAAACGATTCAAACCGTGATTGGCTGACAGATTCAACAATCTTTGAGTATCGAGGTGTGAATGAAGATAAGTCTTCAACATTATCTGATAAGTTCTTCATTGATAATGAACTTAATTCTATCAGATCTTTAGCTAACTTGATCGTTATCAAGGCGTCGATTAAGTCAGAAAAGCTAAATGTGACACTTAAGAGTGAAGAATCTAAGTCGTCTAAGATCGCTGTCAGATCTTCAGCAGATTTTTCAAGTCTCAAAGATGAAGATCTGATCGAACTTAGCTCGTTAGAAAATCTATCTTTCGAGATGAAAATCGATCAAACTGAAAAGATCTTTAAGTCTGATACGTCTGCAAGATCAGATCGATCTTCTGACTCTAATACGAGATCAGATAGTTCAAGAACTACAGAATCTTCTGAAAGGAGAAGATGATGACTAATCAAAGAATGAAGAAATTCTTACGTGCCGCTGCCGCGACTTCGACTGTTATAGCTGTCACCAGTGCGGTAGCAATCGAAGCTGTCGGACTATATGCAGGTCATCGTATCGTCGAGAATATTAGATCTGCTAAAGCGATCAATGAATCAGAACTGAATCAAAATCCGAATTCTGAGATATACGCTGATGATGGGACAACTCTAATCTGGACGAACTCGAAGTATCAGCACAGACATCTTTCGATTGATGATACGCCGGACGTGCTGATCGACTTGCTAATTTCTACAGAAGACAAAACATTCTGGGAAAATGACGGTTATTCACCTAAGGGCATGCTTAATGCTCTGCGTGGAAGACGCGGTGGTTCGACGATCACTCAGCAGCTGATCAAGAATATGAGATTTATCGACAAAGACATTAGTCGCGAGGACAGAAAAGTTCAAGAGATAGCTTTAGCTATCAACATGACGAAGAGGTTTGATAAGAAACAAATTCTTGAAGCATATCTTAATAAGACTGGATTTCTGGAATCATCGTACGGTTTCAATACTGCAATGTATCTCTTATATGGTCACGACATTTCGAAAGACGCTACAAGTCCAACAGATATTGCTCAATATGCAACGATCGTAGGAATGCTTCAAAATCCGACGATCTATAACCCTAGACTTTATCCAGAAGATAGCAGAGACAGACGAGATCAAGTATTGTTGAACGCTTACGAAAACGGTAAGCTTTCAGAAGAGCAATATAACTCTGCAAAAGCTATTGACATCTCAGAAGGTCTCAAAGAGCAGGGCTGGTTTACTCAGCAAGTGTATGAAACTGCCAGCGAACACGGTTCTTATGTAGATTCGATTTTGACTCAGCTGAAAGAACTCGGATACGAGCTAGATTCAGATTCTAGCCCGATCAAAGTCGTTTCAAATCTAAACATCAATCAAAATAAATGGTTGCAAGACGAAGTATCGAATCCGTATTATTATCAAGACGATCGTCAACAAGTCGCAATCGCTGTTACAGAGCCTAGCACTGGAAACGTTCTTGCACAAGTTGGATCGAGAAATGGTGGACCTGCGACAGATCTAAATAGAGCAGTTCAAGTCACAAGATCTTCAGGTTCGACGATCAAGCCATTTCTAGACTATGCGCCGTTGATTGAGTTCGCCGGACTGACTGCAAATTCAACTTGGCAAGCAAATGAGACTACTTACGCTGGAACGAATTCAGTAGTTAGAAACTATGGAGGTGCCAGATACGGTACAGTGACGACTCAGTTTGCTCTTAAGATGTCACTGAATGTTCCTGCAGTATTAGCATTGGAATCTCAGAAACCATGGATGAATCAGGTAGTCATGTCTAGACTAGGTCTCGCTAATCATGCTTGGAACGAAGATGGTTCTATTTCGACGATTAAGTCTTTCGGAGGTTCGGACGCTCTAGGAATCAACGTCTCAGTAGTAGACTTCGCTTCAGCATTTTCGGCTTTAGCTAATTACGGTGTCAGAAAGTCTCCGAATTATCTGAAGAGCGTCGAACAGTCAGGTCACGTGAATGAGATCAAAGCGGAAGAATCGACTGCAATGTCGCCTTCGACTGCTTACACGCTTTTATCAATGCTAAAGACAGTCGGTGACGCTGACGGTACTGGACGATTCTCTGCTATACGCGAGTATCAAGGATATGCATTGAAGACTGGAACAGTCGCCTATGACGACAATGCTCCGATCTATTCGGACGAAACTCATTCAGAGTATCTTGGCACCGCCGGTCAATTAGTTCCGAATCTCGCAGCGTCAGATACTTGGGTAGCCGGTACAACTAAAAGTGTCAGTGTTGCAATGTGGGATGGTTACGACGATCCAAGCGTGTATGGCAACTGGATCAATGAACATTTTCTGAGAAGAACTGAACTCTTCAAATCAGTAATGAGACACTTCAACGAGGGCAAAGACACTTCAGACTGGTCGTACACTTCTGAGAAAGTAGATATGCACGTCGATTCTGATCAGACGGAAAACTCGGCAATGAATGTGAATGATCTTTCTAAGCTGAAATCACTTCTCAAATCAGACTCGAATGTTCAGAAGTCAGTAAAGAATACTGTCAAAGCTTCTAAAGATCAAATCGACTTTGCAAAGCAGTTCGATTCTTATTCTCTACCAAGTCCATACACTAAAGATCTAATTTCATATTTCAAATCTCAAGACCCACTCACACCTGCTCTCAACTCTCTCAACCTCTCAACTTCAAAACTCTACCGTCTCAAGCCCGATTCAACACTCGAACACTCCAACCCTTAATGCTACTCAAGTCTGATTCAACACTTGAGCAATCACATCC
>ENA-OWLX01000885-OWLX01000885.1-metagenome-genome-assembly--contig:-NODE-885-length-11343-cov-14.445783_pt1 | contig 11343 bp, 23 predicted proteins | sample MGYA00245351_ERZ651106 | MGnify/ENA primary metagenome ERZ651106 (study PRJEB26857, sample SAMEA4031768) | metagenome | biome: human; feature: oral; material: saliva | place: Philippines | collected 2014... | reverse complement strand
ATCATAAACTTTTTGAAGTGTAAAGGAAAAAGTATACTTTTTACGAAAAAAGTCTTAAAATATCTTCAATTTCACAATCGATTGTTGCAGCGGGTCTGTCGAAAGTCGCTTCTTCAATCATAATGAACTTTTCATCGTTCGTTTTCCAGAAATCAGATTCGTATTTACGATCTTCGTAACGAGTACGATATCTTGAGATGAGCTCATCGATCACGTCATCACTAGTCAATCTTCGTTGAACATTGATTTCGATATCACCATTGAACTCGTTTGACAAGAAGAACGTCAATTTTTCGTTGAATTTGAGAGTCAATCTTGCACCAGCAGAGTCTACTAGATACTCACGATAGTCAGAAACAACATCGCGATAGAAGTAAATCAGATCGAATTGAGCATCTAGCCAAACTTTGATAGCAAGATCATTTGCACCAGAGATTCTGAGTGTTGAGACTTTCTTGTTAGATTGAAGATCTACGATAGACAAATGATCTTCTTCAATTAAGAGTTCAAAGATCGTGCGAAGTCGTCTAGAGTTGAAATCTCCGATATGCTCGATCAATGACTTGATCAAATCTTCGAACTGAATGATACGCTTAGATAGTCTGTCTTTTATGTCGAGTTTTTCAAGAATCGACAGTTCATGCTTCAAATCGTCGATCTCTTTTGCGAGATCAGTCATTTCTTGAGACTTAGATTCAATAAGTTTGTTTAAAGCAGCTTCGCTTCGCATTTGGTTCCGTCTCCTTTCAAGTGACGACGTTCTTTTTCTAGAAACGAATAGAAGTCTTCAAGTGTTACGCATTTTCTAAATGATTGAGTTCCGTCTTCGTTAAGAGCGTAGACTTCGTTGAACTCAATCTGAGACTCTAGCTCGATCGGAGTAACTAACAGATCTAGATAGACGATGACTCTTGCGCTTTTAGAATATTTGCCATTGTCATCAGTAGCGTAGATAATGTGATTCGCATCTAGTATGTGTTTAGAATATTCAGTAAATCTAACGATAATTTTCATAGTGTAAGTTCATTCCTTAGCTCAAGATCTGACGAAGATGCTCGATGAAATCTTCTCGATCGATGAGATCATCTTCTGAGTACGTTGTTACATACGGCTTACCGACTTTCGGTATACAGATCGTTGCGATATGTCTGAATAGCTTAGTTTCAGCTGGAATCTGATAGATCTCGAGTCGATCTTGAAAGCATCTGACGATCGTTGATTGATTACGAATCTCTTGACAATCGAAACTGAAATTACATAGTCTGTAAGATTTTGCTAAGTCTTCAAACTTACTAGTATTAGCTATCGAGCGTATCACGAAATCGATTGATTGAGTCTGATTGATTAAATCTGAGATTTTAGAAAACATAGTTAACAGCCTTTCATTATTAGTTAAGTCTGAGTCATCAAAGCTTACTTGCTTCAATTAGTCGATTTGCACGCTGATCAAACTTTTCGATCGTAGCGAACAGGTCTTTCATCTCGATTCGATCTTTTGTGCTGAGACTGATTCGTTCGCAAGTTTGATCATCTTCTAGTCGATATTTTGCAGCTACTTCCAGTGTTAGATTGTCTTCGAGATAGAACACTTCTACTAAAAGAACATGATCATCTTCGAACTTGATATGAATTGAGTTATTCAGATTAAGAGGAAATGCAACAATCTCGTGTGAATCTAAGTACTCTTGAAGAGCATTAGAAACATGCTGAAGAGCAGTTCGATCTTTGATGGTCTTTTCTACGTGACAAGTAACTTCGAATCGCTCAATGATACGACGATCTGCTAAATGAAAGATTGATCTTAGATTTTCATCTTCAGCATAGACAGCATCATTACTTGCTTTAAACTGACTAATGATGTTAAAGTCATCCAATGACTTCAGATATTGCAGAGCTTCTTTGAGTGTATCAAACTTCTTCACGAGTTCGGTTCCTTTCTTGATCCGGTGATGCACATTGTGATTTCTTTCGGTGCTTCACTCAAGCCTTGTAATGAATTAGAGCTTGACTTTAGAATGTCTGCGACACTTGCAGCGATCCTAATGTCTGTCTCGAATTCTTCGCTAGTAACGATTGAACCATTCTTAACAGAGATGCTCGCAATCTTATACAATCGATCGTTTAGATAGATTCCGACAGTATAACGATCGAATCTATTGAATTTTTCGATGCTGACGACTTTTACTCTGTCAAATGCTTCACATTCATCCAGACTCTCAATGTATCGTTCAATTTCTTTTACTTGATCAGATTTCATTTTTTTTGCCTTCCTTGATTTTTTTTCTTTTCTATAGACGTTTCATCGAAGAATCTTTTCTAGATCTTGCACAAATAGATCAATCTTCAGTTGATCGTAACTAGTGTCTGGTTCCATTTCGATTCTGAAGCTGCTATTCTTCGAAATTTCAATTGTAGCGACCTTGCACGAGTAATGAAACGGCTTTGGAATGATTCGAATATCGATCGAGTTTTGTTTACAGACAATTTCTGCACGAGATTCTCGAATCTCATTATGGAAGAATTTATTGTATTTAGAGTATCGACGCATCAATTCTCTGAATTCGTCAGTATCGCTTAGCATCTGAAGACGTTCTTCGATCGTACGATCGCGTTCTAGCTCGTAAGATAGTGTAATTGTCATTTGTGAGTCTCCTTAAGGATTAGTTTGATTGATAAGACTATTATATCATAAATCTGGAGAAGTGTAAAGGAAAAAGTATCAAACTACGTCATTTTCTTCAAATCTGACTAATTCTGCGTACTCTTCAGTGATTTTAATGTTCATTTGATACTGCTTGAGACCTGCAGATTTCGCTGATTCTAGATCTTTTACGAAGTCTGCATAGATTGGATCGTCTACCGGAGGTTCGAAAGTCGGTGCATCGTATTGGAACACTGTAATGATCGCTGCTCTAGAATTATGAGTTTTGAGTTCATTTGCAAGTTCATTTACATGCTTCTGCATTCTTTCTACTGACGGATGCGGATGTTTCATTAAAGCTTTCAGATGTTCAGACGGTTCGCAGTAATATTCTGCGACCATAGTCTTTACTTCAATGTAGCAGTCGTCGACTCTGAAGTCGATTCTTGAATTTCCTAGCCTCTTTTCACGCTTGATAGAATCTGAGATTTGAAGTTTTCGAGCAACTTCTTTATCTTTTAAGAACTCTCCGACGTATCGATTTGACTTGGTTTGGTTAATGCCCATGTAAGTCAGACCATCATCTAGACTAAGAGCTTCGACTGTGTATCGAGTTCGACGAGACGTATTCGAACCGTGATCGCTTACTAGACACGGAAGATCTTTGATGTCTTTACGGCTGATGCCGGCAATAATGCCGCCTGTTGGACAATGAGCTTCTACTTCTTCACCGTCAATTTCGATGATAAAGATGAATCGATTGATTCTAGATTTAATGGTAGATTTGATGAGTTTCTGATCGAACTTGATTTTCATTGATTTATACTTCTCTCTTATTTCTTAAGTCACAGATCGACTTCTGTGATTTACGCTTTGTATAGATTGAGGTTCCTTCAACCTTAGACAAAGTTTTAGACACAGACGATTCTGTGTCTAATTGATATATTCCATTAGCTGTTTAGATGTCGGAAGAACGCCGAAATGATCGAAATACTCTAGAGCTCGATCTCTGATTTCAATGGCTTGTTCCAGCGACTCAGCAGCTGATCTGAAGAATTTGCAGTCTCTAGAGATTACGACTGAGTATCGACTGCCTCTTCGAGAAATGTGTTTTTCATTCGTATTAGATCTTGCGTTACTCACGAACTCGTGTTTACGCTTCGGCTTGATGTCTAGTAGAAGAGTCTTTTCATCTGAATCTGGAAGTCGATTATACTTGATGTAGAAAGCAATGACTTTGTTTCTAAGCGATTTAGCGCCTTCTAGTGTCTCAGCTCTATGATAGAATGCTTGATTGAATCGTTTGATCTGAACAATGTATAGACCTGAAGACTTTTCAAACGTGATATGCTTCTCAGATGACTGATCTTCTAGAATCTCTAGATCAGATTGACTGAGTCTGTAGCAGTGACCGCAAATGCAGTTTCGTTCCAAGAAAAGCTTTCTCGGCTTAGATCGATCGTAGCTAATTTCGCTGTTGCACATCTGACACTTAAAGATCTGTGATTCTTTACGTTCGACACGCATCTTCTTTCGATCGATATTGAGTTCTTTAGAACTTGGTTTACGTCGATGCGTCTTAAAGAATTCTATGACACGATCTCGAAGAATAATAGCATCGTCCAAAGAATAGACCGCTTTGTAGAAAGATTCGCCATATCTCTGGATATGCACGATATATGCTTGACGCTTTTCATGCCAAAAGATATTCTTTAGATCGATAGTCTCGATAGTCTCGATAGTCTGACTCGTCATAACAGCTTCTCCTTACTCTGCATACCGCGGAATTCCGTCTTTACGACTGTCAACTTCCGCAAGAATCTTATCACGTGATTCTGTCAAGAATGAAATGATTTCTGATGGACTGCAGTACTTCTTAGTATCTAGAGTCACGAAGAACTTATCTTCGTAGTTCTCAACTTCAGTAGAAAGATACAGATCATTTCCGACTGGAATTCGAGTGAATGAAGCTTCACTAACTAGATCTGTTCCCAGGTATACGTTTGGAACTTTAGACTGTTCGAAAGTGATTGTAAAATAGATCCTCGAATTGATCGCTGTCTGTTCTTTAAAATATCCTCGAATGAAGAAAGTGTTGTCGAAATGTCGAGTAGAAACTTCGATCTTAGAAAATTCTTCTTGTCGAAAGAGTAGTTCGTCAATTGTATCTGCATAGTTAGAAATATGCTCGATCCATTCTGAAACGTCTTTTACTTTACCAAGCTGATACTCGTAGTGAGGTGTAGCGTATCTGTGACCAACGATTGAAAGATTGACATTGTTATTTGCGCGAGCTAAACTGAGATTGAGTCTTCGATCTTTCATATAACGATTAGCTTCTTCGATCATTGAGTCGATACGAGCGTAATGCTTGTTACGAGTATTCTCATTCTTTTTCTCACGAGCTGCTGATTCTTCAGCTTTCTGTTGCTCACGTATTCGACGAGCTTTGGTTTCTAGTTCAAGTCGACGATCGTCTAATGACTTGATTTCGTTTTGAATTTGTTCTAGTGATTCAGTCATTTGTCTATTTTCCTTTCAGATAGTAAGTAATTTCTTTATTGAGCAAGATCTGAAGAGCCAGTTCATTCTTCTCTTCACAAAAGATTTCATCGACGATGATCGGCTTTTCGTAGAGTGAAAGAATGTGTCTCTCTAAATCTTCGATTGCTGTTTCATAGTCTTCACGAATGATCTCACGTTCCAGCTCGACAGTTTTCTTCAATCTAACTTTAGCATCTAGCACAGTTTGATAGCGTTTCTCACGAATGACTAGTTCTTCAGAACCTTTGAGGTAATGATCTATTACGATGAATAATTTCGACGATCGATTAAGTTGCATAGCAGATCCTTTCTTTTACCAGCATTCAGCTATCACGATTCTCCGATTAAACGTACGAATCTGATCGTATGATACGACATCTTGCAGCTGAACGACTACTGAAGAACACTCTTTACGAATGCGATCGATTGATTCATCTGCAACTGATCGAAGAACTAGACTAATCGCTTCTTTCTTAGATAAGAACGTTTCGACAGTCTTCATCGTCTTTGGTTCGTTGAGAAGATCTTCATCTTCTATTCGATCGTAGAATTGACCGACAGAGTAACGAGTGTTGTCAGCTAACGTAGAGTTTAGTTTTTGTTCTAATTCAAAGCTGTTCATTTCTTACTTACCTCATCATAAGCTTTATGCAGATCGTTAATCAATCGAATGAAGTTGTCGATTGTAGTTGTTTCACCGATCATGAAGACTTGATCACCGATCTCTGGTTTCATCGTAATCTCAATGACACCGTTTTCTGTTTTGCAATCGTACACATGATCTAACTCGACATCTTTTAAGAGTTCGCGAGTCTTAAGAATTCGTACAAACAACTGTGACTGATGCATGCTAGTTCTCCTCAATTACAACGTATTTTTCATCTTCAGGAGTGATGACTTTTTCCCAGCCATCATACTCTGAAATGCGGTATCGATCTGAATCGATGTGAGCAATTGTGATACTGCCGAATGTTCCGCTAGCTTCAGAACCGAGTTCTTCAACTACTGCGACAAGATCTTTGTCGTGACGAGGTAGATCGTAATAATCGACTTCTTCACCTTTCAATTGATTCAAAAGCTCTTGAGCTTTCGCAGATAGACCGAAGCCTCCGTAGCAAGAATTGTATGCGACTTTGTTAGACATGATTTGCTCCTTTTTTTTTCTTCGTTTTCTAAATATAAAGTTTGAGTCAAGGGAGACTCGATTTAGTAGAAATGCTTCATTTCTTTAGCGAGCCCACCGTTGACAAGTTCCCAGACAGCTTTAGCTGTAGTAGGTTGACTAAATTCGTGAGCAATTAGATTTCTAACTGCATAAAGCTTAGCAGAATCAAAACCTTTTGGCATGTAAGCTGGATTGTATTTTGCTAACTCACCGATTTCTTCAATTGTTTTAGCTGCTAAGACGTAGAAGACTGGATCTTTAGTACCAAATCTTCTTTTATAGTAATTGTATGCTTTATAGAGATCTCTGATGCGATCTGCTGCATTAGGATCTAGATTCTTAGGCTTTCTATTTGACATGTGATTCTCCTTGACGACTTACTTTATATTTATTTATGATTCTATTATATCATAATTTCAAGTAAGTGTAAAGGAAAAAGTACATATTTTTTTCGAAAAAATTTTAGAGCGAGTCAGTCACGTCTTTACGCGGTCTGATCTTCATACCGCGTGTATCTACTTCTTGACGCTGTTTCTCTGGTAGAATTCTGAACGAGAATAAGTTTAGAATAAATTGCCAGCAAAAGTATACGAAGTACCAGCTGATTGCTAATGAAAAGATGGCAACAATCGGAAAAAATATCGGAATCGGAAATAGCTTATACAAGTATAAGCTGACTGATGCCGCCAGACTCGTAATAAACATTAAAATCAAGTTAGCTAAAGCTCCGAGTCGATTAGATTTAAACATTTAGATCACCTTCATTTCTAGATACGTAATTCGTCAGTCTCTGTAACGTCGATTAGATCTGACGAGATGTAATGATTGAGTTCCCCGTAATTGTCATAAGTAATGATGGTCTTCTTTTCAAGATTGCGAGCTTTAGCCCATTGATGCAGTTCTTCGACTGTCATGTACTTGATTAGTCCTTCCATAGTGAAGATCTCCTTTGATTTTGATGATTCTATTATATCATGAAGAATTTCGATTGTAAAGGAAAAGTAAATTTTTCTTCAAAGAAAAAGTCGACTTAAATAAGCCGAACTTAAATTTCTTCGCAAGAGTCACCTTCGTAAACAAACTCGTACATTCCGTACGGAACGTTGAATCTTTTAAGATTTGATTCTTCAATGAACTTGTCTGCATCTGGAATTGACGGTGTATAAACTAGTTTTGAACTGAAGATCAGAGTATACGGATCGTCGAAGAATAAGTCATAGTCAACGTAAGCACTAGTGAGTTTGACAAGCTCAAGTTCTTCTTCATTCTCCAGACCGATATTGTCTAGTTCGATCTTACCAACAGCATGATAAGTATCAGTAGCATCTAGTATGAGATTCAAGTCATCAACTAAGAATTCTTTGACTGATTGGTCGAATTCTGTTCGATTTTCTAGAAAGTACATGAAAGATGTACGATACTCGTGTTTAGCAGTTTCAGTAAATTGATAATCTGACATTTGATTGTCTCACTTTCGTTTAAGTATAAGTCTATTATATCAAATTTAGATCTTTAAAGATCTAGTTGTTACCTTGTAACTCAGTTTTCAATATTTTTAGTCATCTTTCTAGATCACAGCAGTAAATCTGTGATTACCGATTTGTTCAAGATTAGGTTACACTAATTCGATGCAAATATAAAGACACAGTCTTAACACTGTGTCTAGAAGATCTGCAATCGTTCGTCTCAATACTCAGTAAAATTGTTCATGTAGAAGATCAGATCTTTACGTCGCTCGTGGATCAAGATTGATCGATTGTAGGCTCTTGCAACAATTCTGAACTGCTTGTCAGTCGGAGACTTTTTCTTAGATAAGATGCTGCTGCACTTGGAACGAGTCGATTTATTCATAAGATCTAGATCGACATTATTCTTTAACTTATCCCAGTTAGACTTCGTATTCTGATTTGGATCGATGAATTCGTATGTCTTTGAAAGCTTATAGAGATCGTCGATTGCCCTATTGTATGATCGATTGTCGAGCGCCATTTAGTTCCTTCCTTTCTTAAAGTAGATCGAAACTCTTCTTAACGATCTTCATTGTCAGAGATCATTCGTTATTCGACTAATTTTTCAATTGACTTTTTAGCTTTAGCAGATTCTGAGGTCTTACCGGAGATATGCAATTTGACTGACTTAATATCTCGAGATTTAGACTGACTGTCACGTGAGATTGTTTCAACTGCGCTAGCCATCTCGATCTTATCGATATGATATGTCATGTTTTCTTCGTTCTCTTCTTCTTTAGTCAGTTCAACTGAATCAATCGTCGCCAAGATTTTGACTGACGAGTCAGCTTTTGAAGCGTTGATTGCTATGACTTGCTTATGATTCGAAAGAATTCTCATTGCTTCGACTTGCTGAGCAGTCATATCTTCTTTTGTCGAAAAGATCTTAAAGTCTTCATCACTCTTTGAACTAAGCAAATGATACTTGAAGATTCCTATATCTCTTAAAGATTGCAAGAGATCTTCGGGTAGAGCATCTCTTGATGAAGCTTCTAGCGTTGAAGAGAATTCGACGTCTTCTTCATTCGCATAGACTGTTTTGTAGTCGTCTTTAACTTCAACTTTTCTAGTACTATTATTCAAGATATATTGACTTTCGACGATCGTATCAGGTGCAGTTCCGCGCGACATTTCAATTGTCAGATTCATCATGAATGCAGCTAACAATGCTAGAATGAACGTAATGATGCACGTCAGTATCTTGTGATCTTGTAGAAAGTCATCTATCGCATTAGTCGGATATGCTTCTTCTGAGACGTTAGATATCGTAAAAATAGCTGAAATTACCAGTATCACAAGCACGAATATAGAAATCAAGATGTCAAAAGTAGAAATCGATAAAGCGTCTGACACTAAACCAATCTTATGCAAAATCATGTTTGATTAGTTCCTTTCATTCTTATTTTCCGTAGATCTCGTCGTAGAGTCGATCGCACTCTTTTAAGATCTGTTCTTCATCTAAGTCTTCATCGAAGTCAATCGGATATGAAGTAGCGTAGAATCGATCGTTGACGAATACGTCTAGCTCATAAGAAGACGGATCAGCTTTAATCTCTACTTCGACTCTAATCTGATATTTTCTTCGACGTTTAGATAGTCGATCAGTTAGTTCTTTAGCAATCTGCTTACATTCAGCAGTGAAGTTTACAATTTGAGCATCGAGTTCATGAGCTCGATTCTTTAAATCGTCTAATTTTTGTTGAATCATTTTAAGTTCCTCTGTCGTAAGATGATCTTGATTAATCGACAAAATACATCTCATAAGTCTTATCGCATTTCGAAATCAATGCTCGTGAATCAAAAGATCGATCTAGATCTTTAGCATAGAGTCTATCTACAAAGGCTTGTCTATGCTCTACGCTGATATAGATTGAGACATAAATTTGCATCGGAGACTCAAAAGGATCGATAGACCAATCAGTTAAGACTTCGTAGTCACGATCAAATCTATTCAAACTCGAATTGATCGACTTTGCTTTCATTGAAACAAATTCATGAATATCTTTCGACATTGAATCAATCAACTCGATTGTTTCGATCAAATTGAACTGTTTATTTATCATTCTAGCCCTTTCTGTAACTTATAAGCTTCATAAGTCTGTTTCATCAGCATTGCAACTGTCATAGGTCCGACTCCGCCAGGTACAACAGTTTTAGCGAAACACTCTAGATAACGATTGACATCGCCGACTAGTTCACCGTTTCGGTCACGATTGATACCAACGTCAATAACAATTGCATCTGATTTGCAGTGAGTAATGAACTCTGGAATTCCAACTGCTGCAATCACGATATCAGCCAGATCGAGAAGCTGATCAAGATTTTTAGTTCTCGAATGAGCGATCGTGACAGTTGCATGTTTGTCAAGAAGCATCTGAGCAATCGGTTTACCGACAATATTGCTTCGACCGACTACTAATGCATGTTTACCAGCTAATTCGAAGTCCTCAAGCAAATGCATGATTCCGGCTGGCGTGCATGGTATCATGCTCGGAGAACCGGTCCATAGTTTGCCCATATTGACTGCGTGAAAGCCGTCAACGTCTTTAAGAGGATCGATCTCGTGCAAGATCTGATCTACTTCGAGATGCTCTGGCAAAGGCAGTTGAATCAGCAGACCGTTGACAGATCTGTCTTTATTGATCTGATGAACGATGTCGATCAGCTCAGACTGAGATATTGATTCATCTAGTTTCGTTGTAACAGTTTTGATTCCAACTCTTTCAGCAGCACGTTCCTTATTACGAACGTAGACTGAGCTAGCTTGATTATTTCCGACCTGAATCACTTGCAAGCATATTTCAGCTTTCGAAGATTCAATTTCTTTTGAAAGATGATCTAAGAGCTCGTTAGCAATACGTTTTCCGTCGATGATTATCGTCATTCCATGTAACCTCCGATGTACGCTGACGTTTCTTTGTCTAAGTAGAATACGTTGATTGAAGATTGACGATTGTTTGCTACTTCAAAAGCTTTATCGAAATCTCGAAATACCCCGAATAATACGAATTCTGCTGACCATGGTTGAGTAGATACGTCACCGCTAACAGCGTAAACGAGATCGTCAGTATCAAAGACTTCTGCTTCTAAAAGAGATTTGACACTCGTAGTCAGATACTTATGCATGAGCATTGCATCTTCATCGAAAATCTGAAAATCTAGATTAGCTGAATCGCAATTGATCGAAAGAATCTCGATTTCTTTAGAATCGTTTCCAGATTCGTAAGCTTGCTCAGCAGTGATTACGACCTTATTCGCGATCTTATGGAGGCCTATGATAGATTTGATTCGATTCTCGTCGTCGAAAGTCACACCTTCTTCAATCTCTTTCAAATTATCTTTAAGATATTGATAGAAGTTATTGACATTAAGTCGAACATTCTTAAATGATAGCATTAGCAGTTTTCCTTTCTAGTAGTCGATCGTCAGTTTGACGTCTTCTAAATGAGCAGTGTACGGACCGAGCTTTGGCGGCTTAGTCATTT
>ENA-OWLX01000883-OWLX01000883.1-metagenome-genome-assembly--contig:-NODE-883-length-11344-cov-5.397112_pt1 | contig 11344 bp, 6 predicted proteins | sample MGYA00245351_ERZ651106 | MGnify/ENA primary metagenome ERZ651106 (study PRJEB26857, sample SAMEA4031768) | metagenome | biome: human; feature: oral; material: saliva | place: Philippines | collected 2014 | study... | reverse complement strand
AGTTTAACTTTACACTGTAACTTTTCGCATCAGTTTTGTGATATTGTGGATATATAATTTACAGAGAGGGTTTTTATAATTGAGAGATGGAAATTCAGAAACGATATAAAATCTTTATTTTGAATGTTTTATTATCTCTATGTGTTTTAAAACAAATAGATTTTCACAGTATATTATAATCAAAAATATACTTACATCTATACTGTAAAATTCTTTCCGATATGAATGATTCCTATCACTAAATTTTGCAAATAAAAAAGTAAAATAAAGCATATTTTTATGAACGGTTTGTGATATAATTGGCTTGTCAAATTATTTATCTTCCTATGAGAAAGAAGGGGAATTATGTTATTTCATTTGGGCTTAGATGTAGGATCAACAACAGTAAAACTAGTCTTAATGGATGATACCGGAGAAGTACTATATGAAGTATACAGAAGACACAAGTCTGATGTCGTTGAAACAGTTAAGAATATCTTGAAAGAGGTATATGATAAATTCGGTAATTTGGATATCACGATTGCCGTTACAGGCAGCGGAGGTATGTTTGTCGAAAAATATTTCGGGATACATTTTGTTCAGGAAGTTATTGCAGGAACAAAGGCGATAAGAGAATATATTCCCGAAACGGATGTTGCGATTGAGCTTGGGGGAGAAGATTCAAAAATAACTTATTTGTCGGGAAATATCGAACAGAGAATGAATTCAATCTGTGCGGGAGGAACCGGCGCTTTTATCGATCAGATGGCTTCTTTGATGGAATTGGATGCCGGAACATTGAATGAAAGAGCAAAGAACTATCATAAGATTTATCCGATTGCTTCCAGATGTGGGGTGTTTGCAAAGACAGATATTCAAGCTCTTATGAACCAAGGAGCATCGAAGGAGGACATTTCAGCCTCTGTTTTTCAATCTGTTGTGAATCAGACAATTTCTAATTTGGCATGCGGAAGACCGATAAAAGGAAACATTGCGTTGCTTGGAGGTCCTCTTCATTTTTTAAGCGAGTTAAGAGTGAGATTTGAAGAGACAATCGGACAGGATAAAAACACTTTTATTGTTCCGGATAATTCACAGCTTTATGTGGCTTTAGGCGCTTGTTTGGCATCAAAATTCTGTGAAAAGACAACTTTTTTTGAACTGATGAAAAAGATAAACGGAGAAATCCTGTTGGAGATAGATGAAAGTCAAACATTAGATCCTCTCTTTACTTCACAGGAAGAAATAGACTCTTTCAGAGATAGTCATAAGGATGTGAAAGTTCAAAAGAACAGTATTGAGACTTATCGTGGTCCCTGTTATTTGGGAATTGATGCCGGATCGACAACTTCAAAATTAGTGTTGTTGGATGATGATTCCAAGATTCTGTATTCTCACTATTCAAATAATAACGGTAATCCGCTTGAGATAGCGATTGAAGTTCTGAAGGATATTTATGATAAGTTGCCGGAAGGTGCTTGGATTGCATCATCAGGTATTACAGGTTATGGGGAAGATTTTCTAAGAGCGGCGATAGGGATTGATGTCGGTGAGGTTGAAACGATTGCCCACTATACAGCAGCAAAATATTTTGAACCGGATGTCGATTTTATTTTGGATATCGGCGGACAAGATATGAAGGCGATGCACATTACGGATGGAATCATCGACTCCATTCAGTTGAATGAAGCGTGTTCTTCCGGTTGCGGTTCTTTTATTGAAACATTTGCCAAGTCTCTAGGTATGACGGTTGAAGATTTTCAAAATGCTGCACTGCAAGCAGAAAGACCGGTTGATTTGGGTTCAAGATGTACGGTTTTTATGAATTCTAAGGTGAAGCAGGCACAAAAAGAGGGAGCAAGTTCGAAAGATATTGCTGCAGGATTGTGTTATTCCGTCATCAAAAATGCTCTTCAAAAGGTCATTAAGTTGAGAGATCCAAGTAAATTGGGCAACAAGGTAGTTGTTCAAGGAGGTACTTTTTACGGTGACGGAATTCTAAGAGCTTTTGAAAAAATTTCCGGCAAAAAAGCGATAAGACCTTCCATATCCGGTCTTATGGGTGCTTTCGGTATGGCTTTGATTGCAAAGAAGAGACAGAATGAAACATCGACCTTATTTACTTTGGAGCAGTTGAAGCATTTTTCTTACAAGCAAAAGAATGCAAGATGTGGGCTTTGCCCTAACAATTGTGCCTTAACCATTAATATTTTTTCGGATGGTTCCAGATATGTAACCGGAAATCGATGTGAGAGAGGCGCAGGAGTGAAAAAGCAGACCAAGACATTGCCTAACCTCTATGATTACAAATATAAGAGGGTGTTCGACTATGAGCCTCTTCCAATTGAACTTGCACCGATGGGAAGAGTCGGATTGCCGAGAGTTTTGAATATGTATGAAAACTATCCCTTCTGGTTCCGATTTTTTACAGACTTAGGTTTCTCGGTTGTCTTATCTGAAGATACGACAAGAAAGACTTATGAAAAAGGAATCGCATCCATCACTTCGGAAACGTGTTGTTATCCTGCAAAAATAGTTCATGGGCATATTGAATCTTTGGTAGAACAGGGTGTGGACCTTATTTTTTATCCTTCTGTTTTTTATGAGAAGAAGGAGTATGAAAAAAGTCAAAACCATCTGAATTGTCCTGTTGTAGCAGGATATCCGGAAGTGATTAAAAACAATGTGGATTCTATAGAAGAAAAAGGAATTGAATATCTGAATCCGTTTCTTTCTTTTGACTCACGAAAGGGAATGACAAAAAGATTGTTTGAAGTGTTCGGAAAGAAAGGAATCAGCAAAGAGAGAATTAAAACAGCAGTCTCTTCCGCTTATGAAGAACTCGAAAGATACCGAGAGGATGTAGCAAAAGAAGGAAGACGAGCTTTGGAATATATTGAAGAAAACAATACAAAGGCGATTGTCTTGGCAGGGAGACCTTACCATATCGACCCTGAGATTAATCACGGAATACCCGGTTTGATTACTTCACTCGGTTATGCGGTGATTTCAGAGGATTCTCTTGTAAAAAACTATGATATTTCACAAGAGCTTAGAGTTTTAGACCAATGGGTTTATCACTCAAGACTCTATCGGGCGGCGGAATTTGTCGGAAAGAGAAAAGACCTTGAAATGGTACAGTTAAATTCCTTTGGGTGCGGACTGGATGCGGTAACGACAGATCAGGTCAATGAAATCCTAAATGCCAACGGAAAAATATATACCGTGATTAAAATCGATGAGGTTTCGAATTTAGGTGCAATCAAAATCAGACTGAGATCATTGATGCAGGCGTTGGAAGATAGGAAGTTTGTTCCGAAAGAAGAATATCTTTTGGATAACTGTCATGTACCGTTTACCAAAGAAATGAAACGTGATTACACCATACTTTGTCCACAGATGGCAAAAGATCATTTTGAAATTTTAGAGGGAGCGTTGAAAAGCGAAGGATATCAAATCGAGTTTTTGCCGAATGTCAATTCACAGGTAATAGAAGAGGGATTGAAGTATGTCAACAATGATGCTTGTTACCCTTCCATTATTGTAGTCGGTCAAATGATGGATGCAATCTCTTCCGGAAAGTACAATGTCAACAAATTAGCTCTTCTTATGACTCAAACAGGAGGAGCCTGCAGAGCTTCCAACTATGTCGGTTTCATCAGAAGAGCATTGAAAGACAGAGGTCTGGAGCAGATACCTGTCATTGCAATTTCAGCACAGGGAATCGAAAAAAATCCTGGCTTTAAGATTTCGTTAGATTTGTTGAAAAAAGGACTCGGTGGGATTCTTCTTGGAGACCTGTTGATGAGATTGAGAAATGCCGTGAAACCTTATGAAAAAAAAGAAGGTGAAACAGACCGATTAAAATCTTACTATATTGAAAAATCTAAAAAATTTATTACAAATCCTGACATCATTCACTATAAGAAACTTGTGAATGAAATCGTTGATGCATTTGAAAAAATTGAGGTTTACGATAAAAAGTTAATTAAAGTTGGAATCGTCGGAGAAATACTTGTCAAATATTTGCCGGAGGCCAATAACAATTTACAAGATATCCTGGAAGAAGAAGGATGTGAGGTTGTTATGCCTGACTTGACCGATTTTCTGATGTATTGTCTGAGAAATTCCGTTCATAAGGGCGAGATTTTCTCAAAATCCAAGATGTCGGCGATGTACGGACAGTTGGGAGTAGACCTAATCGAACATCTTAGAAAACCAATCAGAAAAAGATTGAAAGAGTCACGTTTTCATGAACCTGAGTACATTGAAAACTTGGAAAAAATGGCAAAACCTATTGTATCGCTCGGAAATCAATACGGAGAAGGTTGGCTATTGACATCGGAGATGATAGAGCTGATTCAACAAGGAGTGAGCAGTATTGTCTGTATCCAACCTTTCGGTTGTCTTCCAAACCATATTACCGGCAAGGGAGTCATCAAAAGGATCAGAAAAGATTATCCGAATGTTACCATCACCCCGATAGATTATGATCCGGGAGCTTCCGAGGTCAACCAAATCAACAGAATCAAATTGATGTTATCAAGTGTAAAAGAGAACTGTATGGATGAGTGATGAGAGACTTAACCATATCTCATAAGATGAAAAAGATTCCGATGTTTTGAATATAAAAATTAAGATTCCAACCAAGGATTAATTAAAATGACAGTAGAAATTTGATAATTTATACTGTGTCTATATGTTCAAATTATGTTCAGTGTCATATCACAAACTTAAGCAAACACTCTCTTTTTTGTCAGATGGATGAAAAAGAGAGTGTTTTTATGGTTTCATATTACATAGTAATTACGATATAGTATCATTTTAACGTAAAGTATGCTATTCATCGTTTTTATTGATAGAATGACTGTAAATATTATGTTTCAGTTATGATGTATGAAATCGAAAGTGATAAGGAGTGTGAACAATCATGAGGAATTACAAAAGGATTTTTGTGATGTTTGGAATGACGGTACTGTTGTTTTCAGGTGTTTGTAATGCAAGTTCGGTAGAATACCGGCTTATGGTAGACGGAAAACAGATTAAAACGGATGTAGAGCCTCAATTGATTCGAAATTCTACCTATGTTCCAGTCCGTTTTTTTGGGAACGGTGTGGGTGCAAGTGTTCAATTTAATAAGCCGAATATCACCATTCACAAAGGAGATACTACGGTTACCTGTGCGATAGGCAGCAGTGTCTATACAAGGAACGGAGAAAAATTTTCTACAAAAGAGAAACCTTACCTTTTTCAAAATCGAGTGTTTGTTCCTCTTCGTATCGTAGGAGAATTACTTCATTGTGAAGTGAACAGTTCTGTAAAATACAGTATGACAGACGAAGATAAAACCATTCATCATTTGGAGCTTCGTCAAACAACAGGTAAAGATGTGACTGTGACCGCAAAAAATCTTGAGAAAGAAATCAAAGTATCTCCCGATGGAAATTGGGGAATTTTGACCGATAAAATTGAAGATACAAAAAATAACAATGTATATGCATTCTATATTAAAAATATGAAAACACAGGAGATAAAACAGGTATACAGCTCAAATGTGTTTGCAACCGAAGATGCGGAGTGGATGAAGGACAATACAATTCTGTTCGGTGGAATAGATAATACGAATGAAGATTACGCAAGAGTATTGATGATGTACAATCCAAAAAAAGATAAGATACAAGAACTGTTTCCTGCAAGCAGATACCGTTATTCTATGAAGCAACATAACATCATCTATACCCATCAAACAGAAAATGAAAGAATGCGATTAGAATTGGGAACTCCTTATCTTTATGATGTTGCAACAAAGAAAAAGACTAAAATTACTCCTGAACAGTATGAAAAATGGGACGAGGAATACTGGCAGGAAAAATCCGTTGCTTCAAACAGTAAAAAATAATAAGTATCTTTTCTGTCGTTTTTACGAATACGAGAACTTTATGAAATCGTTATAACGGCATCTAAAAAATGTCCTGAAGTTCTATTTGTCAAAGTTTGGAATACCATACTTGATTTTGTGAATTAAATTGAGCTCTGTGAATAAAATGAGATGAGGAATTACAAGAAAAAATAGAGATAATACTGATTTATTGAAAATAGAGAATGCGATGATAATAGAATCCTTAGCAAAAGTTTTGTGGGGATTCTATTTTTTATTTTGATAATATTATTTAATTGATACTATTTATTGAAATGGCAAATAATAAGAGATATAATAGAACCATGGAACAGTTTATTTGAATGATATGAGACGGGTGAATAGAATGAAAAATGTATTGATTAGCGCAAACAACATCTATAAAACATATTCGTTGGACTCAATAGAGGTTCATGCTCTGTCAAATGTCAGTTTTGAAATATATGACGGAGAGTTTTTGGTTATTTTAGGTCCTTCCGGTTCAGGAAAAAGTACCATGCTGAATATCATCGGAGGAATGGACACTTTGACGAAGGGAACTCTTTTCTTTGAAGATACTGCAATACACGATGCCAATGAAAAATATTTGACCGTCTATCGAAGAGAAAATATCGGATTTGTATTTCAATTCTACAATTTGATGTCCAATTTAACCGCACTGGAAAATGTGGAATTGAGCGCAGAAATTGCCAAAAATCCGTTTTCTGCAAAAGAAATGTTGCGTTCCGTAGGTTTGGAAGATAGACTCTATCATTTTCCGATGCAGTTGTCCGGTGGAGAACAGCAACGCGTCGCGCTTGCGCGTGCATTATGCAAAAATCCGAAACTTCTGCTGTGTGATGAACCTACCGGAGCGTTGGATTCCAAAACCAGCGTTGAAATACTAAAAGTTTTGAAATCGTTTCACACCGATTATGGCAAAACGGTGATTATTATCACGCACAATGCCGCCATTGCGGATATGGCGGACCGTGTATTTTTTATTAAAGACGGCACCATCACCCACATCCAAGAAAACCCTTCTCCGATTCCCGTCGAACAGTTGGTGTTCTAAATAACAGTCATCTTTCTTAGGAGGTGATACCATGATTCTATACAAAAAATTAAAACGAGATTTGATAGGGAAAAAAGAATCCAATTTGGCGGTAATTGTCTTAATTGCGATCGGTATTACCGTTTTTTCCGCATTCGATATGCTCGGTGCCAATTTGGTCGATGCACAACAGAGTTTCTATCGTTCCTGTAACTTTGCAGACGGATTTATTGACATCCAATCCATTCCTTATCAAAAAATCAAATCTTTGAAACAAATTGAAGGAATTTCTCAAATTGAAGGGCATATTGCAGAAACGTTTCGTATGAATTTTTCGCGTAGTCGCGATGATATTTATATCAGGTTGATGTCCTATGACGATTCGGTCAATCAGGTCAATCAGTTTTTATTGCAAGACGGCGCATACCCTAAAAGCGGAAAAAATGAGATTCTGCTTGACAGTAACTTTGCAGAATACAACCATTTGTCTGTCGGTGATACCATCTACGTCGTGTACAACGGAACGGAAAATCCGTTCACTGTCAGCGGAACAGGTGCAAGTCCGGAATTTATTTATGCACTGAAAGATGTTCGAGATATTGTTCCTGATTACAGTACCTACGGAATCGGAATTACATCATTGAGAACGATGGAAAAAATGACATCTCTCAATCAATCATACAACAATATCGTATTTACCTTGAAAGAAGGATATGAATTTACCGATGTATCCGAAGTCCTCAAGAGTTTATTGAAACATTATTCTGTATCTTCCATTATCTCAAGGGAACATCAAACAAGTCACACTGTTGTAGATGATGAAATTAAAGAGTGTAATACAACAAGCCGTATTTTGCCGTCTCTGTTTCTTTTGATTTCTTCCATGATTCAGATTATGATGCTGGAACGGTTGGTACAGTCCCAACGAACACAAATCGGTATTATGAAAGCATTCGGTTATTCAGAACGACAAATCCAATTTCATTACATCATGTTTGCTGTGATCCTTGGAATTGTCGGATCTGTACTCGGAATTTTGCTTTCCGTTCCCATCCTGTATTCTTTCGTGGATATGTATGGTAATTTTTTTAATTTTCCGTACATTTCAAAAGCATTATCAATGCAGGTTTTTGGTATCAGTCTCTTGACAGGAACTCTTTTTTCCGTTTTTGCAGGGTACCTCGGAGCAAAAAAAATTTTATCGCTCTCTCCCTTAGATGCATTCAAGGCGGAAGAGCCGCATTATGTTCAAAAAAAGACCTTTTTAGATTCTTTTACCTTTTTGTTTCATACATTCGGTAAGATGTCGCTTCGCAATATCTCTCGTAACAGAAAGCGCAGTTTTTTTATTCTTATCGGAATTACACTCTCTTTTGCACTGACTTCAGTGATGTTTATGATGTACAGCCTATGGAATACCGTCATTACGGATAAATATAGCTACAATGAAATCTATACCGGAAAAATGGAGTTTCAGCGTGTTGTAAACAAATCGGATGCGATGTTGGAACTAAAAAAGAGACAGGAAGTTTCGGAGATTGAATCGTTGTTGGAAGTTCCTGTATCGTTTCAATATAAAAATCATATCAAAGAGGTAAATATTATCGGTGTGGAACAACATTCCGATTTGTATCATATTGTAGATGTTCACAACCATGAAGTTCCGATACAGAACGAAGAAGTCTTTCTTTCACACAAGCTTGCAGAAGTCTTGCAGGTGCAAGTAGGAGATATGGTATATGTGGAAAGCTCTTTCATGAAAAAGAGAAAAAAAGTTCCGGTACAAGTGACAAAAATCATTCCGCAAAGTGTTGGAGTCAACGCCTATATGAGTCAAGAAACATTGGAACGATTACTTGACCGAAAAAATATTGCAACCTCGCTTATTTTTCATGCAAGCCAAGAATCTGTGGAACAACTCAGAAAAGATTATGATGAGAGCAATATTGTATCGAATGTTGTTCACACCGGTGTCAGAAAACAAAAAATGTTGGATTTTATGGCTCATTTTCAATTTATGATGTATACCTTTTCCAGTCTTGGAGTGATTATGTGTTTCATCGTTATCTACAATTCCTACATTATCAGTATTGCCGAAAGAAATCGAGAACTTTCCTCTCTTCTTGTGCTTGGAATGAGTCGAAAGGAAGTTGCTCAAATCATTGCATTGGAACAGCAAATTATTGCTTTTTTCGGAGTACTTCTCGGACTTCCGTTGACAAAGGTGTTGTTGAAGTATGTTTCCGTTGCCTTGTCAGATGACAATTTCAGTATTCCGACAACCATAATACCTTCCAAATTTGCAATCTCACTGTTGTGTATTGTCGTATCCATGGTACTTGCACAGTACTCCGGAAGGAAAAAAATCAATGAGTTGGTGATTGTGGAAGTATTGAAAGAACGTGAATAATACGAGATTATGATAACATTGTTATCAACTTCAATGTGAGATATATCATCTTGTATGAAGTGAGAATATTATATTGCTATCATAGAGCAATCCTGTGGATTTATCATTTCAACCAAGACGATAGCAGGAAAGTGAAACAGAACATCGTACAAAAATGAGATGGGAATACTTTTTATAAATAGGGAATACTATCAAACAAGAGGTGTAAAAGATGAAGAAGAAATACAAACTTATAGTAACAAGCATCATTTTAGTTGTCATACTTGGAATTTCGGTCATACACCTTACCGATAAATTGACCGTCAATACCGAGCAAGTTGAAAAGACAGACTTTCAGGATACTATTGAAGAAAACGGTTCTGTGGTAAGTGCAGATAAGGTGACGATGTCCGCCGAGCTGAACGGAGTTGTTTTGACCGCCGTAAAAGAAAACACGCCTGTGGTACAGGGACAGGAAGTCCTTACCATTGATTCCTCACAGATAGAACACCAAATTGCACAACTTCGAGGAAATTTACAGAGCATTCAAGGACAAAAAGAGATGAGTACACCATCAGTGTATCAGTCGCAAATTGATGCACAGAAGCTGGAAATCGAAAGTACGAAAGTTGCAATGCAAGATTTGGAAAAAAACATTCAGGATGCCAAACTGTTGTATGAAGCAGGTTCCATTTCAAAATCCGAATTGGATAACTTGGAGTTGTCGTACGAACAGCTCCAAATTAAGAAAAATGCACAGGAAAAACAACTGAATCTCATCTATGAACAGGGTAAACCGAAAGCAGGAACCGACAAAATGTATGACGGTCAACAAAAGTCCGTTTCCGAAAATATGAAATTATTGGAAAATCAGAAACAAAAAGCGGTACTTCGTTCTCCTATCAACGGCGTTGTTTCGGAAATTTTGGTAAAGCCCGGAGAACTGGCTCAACTTCAGTCACCCGTTGTTACCATCATCAACAAAGATCGCTTGCAAATTGAAAGTTATGTATTGACAGACGATGTCATTTATCTTCATGTCGGTGACAAAGTGAACATTCGTCAGGAAACCAACAGTGAAGACCTCTCCGGTACCGGTGTTATTTCAGAAATCAGTGCTTATGCAACAGAGCAACGCTCCGGTCTCGGATTGGACGAAAAGAAAGTGAAGGTTATCGTCTCCATTCAAGACAAGGGAACCTTGAATATTTCTACAAACTATGATGTTCTGCTTGACTTTGTTCTAAAAGAGATGAAAGATGTTATTACCATACCGAAATCCGCAATGTTCCATTCCAAAGACGGAAAAGATGCGGTGTTTGTTGTTAAGAACGGAAAAGCCGTCATTCAGGAAGTAACCGTAGCATACGAAAGCAATTCCAAATATGTGATTGAAAAGGGACTGGAAGAAGGAGATGAAGTCATCAAAGATCCGAATATAGAAGGACTGAAAGAAAATATTGCAGTCAAGTCAGAGAAGAAAAAGAATTAAAAATGGTCATTTTTCTTTTTAATTTCTACAAAATGTGATGAAAATTTAATAGATTGTGTAAGGGGAGATTATAGTGACACCAAAAACATAAGTTAAGAGAGTTTTATGTTAAGTAAGATAGAAATTACATGCGTATATAAAGAGTGGAAAGTTACAAAAGGCGGACAAAAATATACCTTGCGTGATTGGAAGCTTGATAGTATTAGCCAATATTAAGGGAGATTGTATGTTATGAAGAAATATGAACCTCTCATGAAAATATTATCTTTTTGCGTCTTGTTACCCATATTTTACAATTCTGCATTAAATCATCATATCACATGGGTAGCAAACATTCCAAAGTTTGTTCTTGTAATAGTGATGGTACTGTCTATTTCAATTTATCTCTATGCAATTTATTACTATATAATACAAAAACGGAAAACCAATTTGATTATCTCGGTGTTTGAGTTTATTATGATGATTGCATTATATATCCTTATTTTATTTTATGTAAGCGAGTAATTCATTATGAAAAAACAAAATAATAATTTA
>ENA-OWLX01000881-OWLX01000881.1-metagenome-genome-assembly--contig:-NODE-881-length-11349-cov-15.843899_pt1 | contig 11349 bp, 7 predicted proteins | sample MGYA00245351_ERZ651106 | MGnify/ENA primary metagenome ERZ651106 (study PRJEB26857, sample SAMEA4031768) | metagenome | biome: human; feature: oral; material: saliva | place: Philippines | collected 2014... | reverse complement strand
TATTTAGCAGCTTCGAAACGACGAGCTACTTCATCCCAGTTTACAACATTCCAGAATGCTGAAATGTAGTCTGGACGACGGTTTTGGTAGTTTAAGTAGTATGCATGTTCCCATACATCTAATCCTAATAATGGAGTTTTACCTTCTGATAGAGGGCTGTCTTGGTTTGGAGTAGAAACGACTTCTAATTTTCCGTTAGAAAGAACTAACCAAGCCCAACCTGAACCAAAGCGAGTTGCTGCTGCTTGCGCGAATGTTGCTTTAAATTCGTCGAAGCTTCCGAATGCTTCGTTAATTGCTGCTAATAAAGCACCTTCTGGAGCTTTTGCACCATCAAGAGATAATTGTGTCCAGAATAAGCTGTGGTTTGCATGTCCGCCACCATTGTTACGAACGGCTACACGAATATCTTCTGGTACAGCGTTTAAGTCGCTAATTAATTCTTCAACTGTTTTTTCGAATAATTCAGGGTGTTTTTCTACCGCTGCGTTTAAATTTGTAACATATGCATTGTGATGTTTGTCATGGTGGATTTCCATTGTACGTGCATCAAAATGTGGTTCTAATGCGTCAAACGCGTATTCTAATTTTGGTAATTCATAAGTCATTACTAAATTCCTCCTAAAATTAAATACAGTTATGAAAACTGTTTCTTTCTTCATTCATCATACCACCCAACAAACACGATACGCAAAAATTATGCCCACTCTCCCAAATCCCCCAAGCGTGTTAATTTATGGTATAATAATCCCGCTACATAGAGATAGAAAAGAGATGAAAACATGAAATTTACAGATTACGCATTACAGCCTTATTTACAAAACGCATTGGCTGACTTAAAATTTACACAACCAACACCGATTCAAGAACGCATCATCCCTCTGTTATTAAAAGGAGAATCTGTGATTGGTCAATCGCAAACAGGGAGCGGAAAGAGCCATAGTTTCCTATTACCACTCATCAACAAAATTGACCCTAGCCGTCAAGAATTGCAACTAGTGATTACTGTTCCAAGCCGAGAACTCGCAGAACAATTAACTGCTGTTGCTTCACAACTCCTGACATTTAGTGATACAGAAATCTTATTAGAAAAATGTATCGGTGGTACCGATAAAAAACGCCAAGTGGCAAAACTAACTCAAACGCAACCACATATCGTAATTGGGACGCCTGGTCGTATTTTCGACTTAATGCAAGAGAATGCTCTCTTCGTTCAAACTGTCCAAATGATGGTGGTTGACGAAGCTGATATGACGTTCGACTTAGGATTCTTAGAAACTGTCGATGAGATTGCCTCTCGTATGCCAGAAAACTTACAAATGTCTGTTTTCTCTGCAACGATTCCAGATAAGATTAAACCATTCTTGAAGAAATACTTAGGCAATCCAAAGGTGATTCAAATCGAGAATACACAACTCGTTTCACCAACGATTAAAAATCAATTGCTCGTCACAAAGGCACAAGATCCAATGGACGTTCTTCGTCAATTATTGGTAATGGGACACCCTTACTTAGTCCTTATTTTCGTAAATACAAAGCAAAAAGCTGACGAAGTGACAAAAGACCTCCGCAGTCATAACTTCAAAGTAGCAACAATTCACGGAGATATTCCATCAAGAGAACGTCGCCGTGTGATGAAACAAATTCAACAAATGGATTATCAATTCGTTGTCGCAACTGACCTTGCTGCGCGTGGAATTGATATCGAAGGGGTTTCTCATGTGATTAACTTAGAAATTCCTGGTGAATTAGAATTCTTCATTCATCGTGTGGGTCGTACTGGACGTAACGGTCTTGAAGGAACAGCCATCACATTCTACACACCAGACCAAGAGCAAGCCATCCAAACATTAGAAGGAAAAGGAATTTCTTTTGAAACGGTTGAATTGAAAAATGGCGAGCTTGTCGAAAGTTATGACCGCTCTCGTCGTGAAAAACGCAAAAATACGCAATCCAAAGACTTAGATCCTCGTCTTAAAGGCATGATTAAGAAGGCGAAGAAAAATGTAAAACCTGGATACAAGAAAAAACTTGGCCAGGAGATCCGTCAAAAACAACGTCGACAAAATCGTACAAAAAATAAATAGTAGAGACTAACTCCCTTACGAGTAGATTACTTCAAATCCTTACGGATTTTTCTATAATCGCTGTAATGGGGTACCGGTGCAAGCCTTAGTCTTGCACCTTCAAAGTCTCAAAAAGGGAGTAAGGAATCAATTCCTAACTCCCTTTAATTTATCTTTGATACCATCCCCCACTACTGCGATTATAGGATCCGTAAGATTCTTCGTAATCTTTGTATAGTAAATTTATATTTGCAGAACGCCTACGGTCTTTTATCTTGGTTCTTCTGAAAATATCACTGTGCTGTGAAGTATGCTAAGCCAAGCTTATAAAAGCTTCGCTATGATGGGATGAGTTCCAAGGGAAAGAGTGCTTTCTAACGGCTTGCTAATTAGGCGCGGTTACACTTTGGAACATTACGTGGGCGCAATTATCATATATGGTAATTATCATATATGATAATTTTCAGAATTTGGGCAAAAGAAAAACTCTTAGGAACTACTTACTTATAGTTTCTAAGAGTTGTTTTTTATTTGTTTTTATTTTGCTGAGCGATGAATTCTCGCATTCCAAGGAGCCAGTTGAAGGTAGACGTTATTAGTAAGTACATAAACATCCCTACTCCTCCACCAAGACCTAACACGCCAATCACCATATAAATGGTTGCTGGTAAGAACATTGCCGCAATCGTTAACTGTTTCGATACGGTTGGATGCATTTGAATATAGGCTCTCATAAATAAGGCGGTAAATAATCGTACGATAAAACTAATTAGAATCATCAGTACATATATCATCAAGGTGTTATAAATGAATCCAACTACTAGTACCCCGATAAATACTAACCACAGTTTCGACTGAAATTCTTTAATAAATTGCTGCACATTTTCTTTAGTGAAGCCATTTAAGCCTTCATAAGAAAATTTTGAAGTATTAATGATAGTGTCTACAACAATATGGTCTTGTAAAATCCCAACAGTTGGAATTCCTTGACTAGATTCAGACGTCACATCATTATCCGTTGACTTCCCACTAGGGTCGAAGACGATATTAAATACATCCGAACGGAAAACAAATCCAGTATTGTCTCCTGCCGATAACTTACCATCTTGAATTGAGAATTCCGGAAACTGTTTAGCCACAATCTCTAAGTTCGAATTCATACTTGCGATATCTTTTCCCGCACGAATAAATCCAGGAATCGAAACGAGTAATACGAGTAGGAAAAAGATTCCTTTTATTTTCTTCAGTGGATTTTGTAAAATCGTCCAAATTTTATTAGGTTTTATAATGCTTAATTGAATAAAGTCTCTGATTGTCATGTGCGCCTCCTATATAATGAACAGTTTACAGAAAAAGAGCGAGCTTTTCAAGAAAACGGGGTTGCGCGAAGGAAATGGTTAATATAATCAATATAATCAGTAAAATAATAATTCCAAAAAAATCCTTACGGATTTCTTTTATAGTAGCTGTAACGTTACACCGGTTCGAGCCGTTCCGTCTCTCACCTTCGAAGATTCAAATGCGGAGTACGGGTTATCTCCCTACTCCGCATAATTCTCTTTCGATGTTTTTCACGTTACTGCTACTATTAGAAATCCTCGGCTTTTTTAGGAATTCCGTTAAAATCATTTTCTTCGCTTTTAAAGGAGGGAGTTTTGTGCTGTCTACAATGACTGACGAAATTCTTTTATAGTTGCGATAGCGTTACACCGGTTCGAGTCGTTCCGTCTCTCACCTTCGAAGATTCAAATGCGGAGTACGGGTTATCTCCCTACTCCGCATAATTCTCTTTCGATGTTTTTCACGTTACTGCTACTATTAGAAATCCTCGGCTTTTTAGGAATTCCGCTTAAATCATTTTCTTCGCTTTGAAAAATAAAAAAGACTAGGTTTCCCACCTAGTCTTTGCACTATTTCATTAGTCACGGTCAACCCATTTGCGACCATCACGTTCGATTAAATCGTAACCTGATTGTGGACCTTTACTTCCTGCAGCATAGTTTGGAAACTCAGATGCAATTTCGCTATCCCAAGTCTTACGGATGCTGTCCACATATTTCCAAGAAGCGGCTACTTCTTCCCAATGCGTGAAGTTCGTCATATCGCCTTCGATACAGTCAAGAATTAAACGCTCATACGCTTCTGGACTGCTCATTGCAAAGTTCTCATCGAAGATTTTTTCCAAGTGACTTGTTTGAAGCGCGATGGTGTTTCCAACAGCTTTCGAATTAATCACAAAGCAGAATCCTTCACGAGGTGTAATATGAATAGAAATACGGTTGGATGGGCAACCATCGATTCCACAGAATAATGGTGAGCTTGCTTCTTTAAAGACAACATCAATGATCGTTTCTTTTGAATGCAGACTCTTCCCTGTTCGAACATAGAAAGGCACGCCTTCCCAACGTTCATTATCGATAAATACTTTACCAGCAACATAGGTTTCCATATTGGAATCATCTGCCACATTTGGATCTTCACGGTAACCAGGTTTTAACCCGTCTACAGAAGGTCCATATTGCCCACGCACGAAGTTTTCGTTTACTTCTTCGGCAGTTGTATAAGGACGAAGCTGTTCCAACACTTTAATCTTGTTTTTACGAACATCCCCAAATGAAATTGGCGGTTCCATCGCTACTAGAGCAAGGATTTGTAAAATATGGTTTTGAACCATATCACGTAAAGCACCACTTGTATCATAGTAACCCCCACGTTCTTCAACGCTCACTTGTTCTAAAAGCGAGATTTGAATATGGTCGATATTCTCTTTATTCCATAACGCTTCAAATACACGGTTGGCAAAACGTACCGCAGAAATGTTTTGAATCATTTCTTTTCCTAAGTAGTGGTCGATACGATAGATTTGTTTTTCTTCAAATGATTGACGAAGTTGATTGTTTAATTCTTCCGCAGATTCGAAATCTTTTCCGAATGGTTTCTCGATGATTAGTCGGTTATAGCCGTTCTCAGTAATTAATCCTTCTGCTTTTAAATGTTCTGTAATCGTTCCAAAGAAAGTTGGTGCCATGGCTAAATAAAAGACACGGTTGCCTTCGATTTGATACTTAGTATCTAACTCCTCTGAAAGTTCTTTTAATACGACATAATGATGTGTATCAGTAACGTTATGAGGTTGATAGTAAAAATGAGAAAGGAATTGGTTTAATTCGTCTTCTGATTTCACTAAAGACTGAACAGATTGTTTGATAACATCTCTAAAATACTCGTTCGTCCACTCTCTACGTGCTGTCCCAATCACTGCGAAATGATTTTTGATAAATCCTTTTTGAAATAAACGGAATAACGCTGGATAAAGCTTACGGTGCGCTAAATCGCCTGTTGCTCCAAACAGTGTAATGAGTACATGTTGTTCGCGCATGAGTTGTCCTCCTTGAATAAAATATGCAAGTCGATAGCCTGCCTTAACAATAAATAACTACCTTTCTAGTGTAAGTTATAAGTGTAGAAATGTAAACTATAAAACGCTCCTCTTCAAAAGAAAAGGAGCGTTATGAACTTAACCGATATTATTGACATCTGAAATCTCAGAAGTCTTATCGTCATTGATTGGAATCGTCTTATGTTCGGTAGTCGGTTCAACAGTTGTTGATTCCACAGTTGTTTCCTGTGTGGTCTGTTCTTGAGCCGTTTCCTCAGCAGTTGTTGTATCCGTTGTAGTTGTCGTAGTCGTTGTAGTAGTCGTTACGCCATTAGGCAACCATCTACCTTCACCGTCAACTTTGTAGCCATCAGGAGTAATGCCATCTTGAATCATGTCACCTGAACCTTTGAAGTAGTGATAATATCCATCAAACCATCTCCATCCTGTCTGCATTTCTCCAGAACTGTTAAAGTAGTAAAATTTACTATTCACTTCTTTCAATCCTGTACCCATTATGCCTTCAGGAGCTTCTAAATAGTACCATTTACTATTCTCTTGCAACCAGCCTGTTTTAAGAGCACCACTTGATTGATAATAGCGATATCCTCCATCGTGCCATTTCCATCCTGTTTGCATTTCACCCGCATCATTGAAATAATAACTTCGTTCGTTAATTTCATGAGTACCAGTTGCCATCACACCTGTTACTGGTGTTAAATAATACCATTTGCCATTTTCTTGAAGCCAGCCAGACTTGAGCGCCCCACTTGCCGTATAATAGTGATAAGCTCCATCATGCCACTTCCAACCTACTTGCATTTCACCCTTACCGTTAAAGTAATATGTCACATGATTTACAATATAAGTTCCTGTAACCATCTCACTATTTTCTGGATTGATATAGTACCAGTGTCCTGCATCTTTAATCCATCCAGTTTTTTCCGCACCAGATTCATCAAAGAAATGCCATTTATTATTAACTTTAGCCCAACCAATTTGCATACGGCCTTCTTCATCAAACAGATAGGTCCGGCCATTAATTTTAGATCGTTTGTCGTTTTCTCTTGAACCACTAGCATTTAGATAATACCAAGCGCCATCCAATTGAAACCAACCCGACTTGGCCATTTTTCCATCCTGATGTAAATAGTACCAATAACCATCTGAAAGTTGCCATTTGCTAGATTGCATATGACCTTTTCCATCAAAGAAATAGTTTTCTCCATCGATGCTATGCCAACCAATCGCTTTTTCTCCTGATGTTAGCTGGTACATACGATAGCCATCTTTGATGTACCATTTCTTTTCAACAGTTGGAATCTGTGGAAAATCATGAGACACATCGTTAAATCCTGTCTCGTTAATATCATAAACCGTCGCATCATATTGACTGCTCATTGCTTTTACAATCTTTGTTCCACGGTCTTCTAACCATTTTTGAGTAGAAGGAACGTTGATGTCCCGTCCAGTTGTTTGAACGACAACACTAGGTTTTAAATTTTCTAAGAAAGAAATGGTATTGGATTGTGTCGATTCAGAATGGTGATTCCATTTCATTAAATCTACTTTCCCAATTTGTGGGCCTAATAAATCTTCTGCACCTTCAGCATTATCCAAATCCCCACCAAGATAGATTTTTTTACCATTCACTGTAATAACAGCCACAATCGAATTTGAATTATCATCGTATACTCGTTTTAATTCGCCATTACTTTCATACTCATTCTTGTAATTATAGAGCTGAATATCCATTTCCCCTAGTTTAAAATGGCTATCTTTTTCAGAAATATCTTGAACGATTTGAACGTTCTTATTTTTTGCAGCTTTTAACGCATTATCGTAGTTAAAAAGATTATCCCATAACCTTGTATTATCTGTAAGTCTACTATCGCTATATCTCTTTAAATAAAGTTTATCTACTGAATACTTATTCAAAACTTCATCCACGCCACCAATATGATCACTATGGACATGTGTTCCTAGTACAAAGTCTAATTTTTCTACCCCAACATTTTTCAAATGACGAAAGACACGATCTTCTAAAACTTTATAATTTTGTGTCGTATTTCCAGTTCGTATTGGATACAATGGATTGGTTCCATCCGGGAAGTCAAAATCCTCTCCGGTATCAATTAATGCAAAATGACCGTTACTTTCAAGAAGAATCGCATCACTGCCGGAATTTCCTTTTGTATTTATAAAATGTATTCTATTAATTGAATGTTCATTCGCTGAAATAGTATTCATATTCATTGATAACATACATGCTAGTCCCAATATTACGCTGACTCTTTTTTTCATATTCTTATTCCCCTTTTGGAATGAAACTATTCCTAATTTCTGTTCTCAACCCGTTAATTATAACACAAAAAAGGACCGTTAATAACAGTCCTTCAAATTATGAGTTAAAAAATTCATATAACATTTTTTCTGTTTCTATCCATGATTTCCATCCAGGATGAATTCCATCATGCATATAATCTAGTTCATATTCCTTATTAGATAAATCCCAGACAGAAGCGCCATATTCTTTGGCAATCGTCTCTACTTTTGAATAGTATTTTTGTCTAGTTTCTTTAGTCATTCCCAAGTGATCGTACCACTTCCCATTAATTGGAAATAAGATAACTTTCACTTCGATTCCCATTTCCTTAGCCATTTGAAGAAATAGCTTATAATCATCAAACTCCGCTGATTCGTCAAACGTGATATTCTTCTTATCATCTTTAACCTGATCTAATTTATCAGCATAAAATTTCTTGTATGCTGAATCTTCCATATCGAAAGGATTCTCTTTTGTATTATTTTCAGCATCTTTAATCGTATCTGATTCGAGTTTGTCCCAATCGATATCTGCTGCCAATGTATCCTTAACACCCTTAACACCGAAAGATTTTTTATTTCTAGCAAAATTTGACTTTAAAACCTGATTATATTGCATTAATTCAATTTGCATAATCCATTCATCCGCACCTAAAGGATTCTTATCAACCAACACTCTTTTAAAACGTTCAAAAGTTTCCTTCAATGAATCATTATCTCTACTTAAAGAAATGATACGATTAATCAATTTTGTTTTGGTATCCTGACTTAATTTTTCATTCGTTAATGCACCATATACAGCTTCTTTGGAAATTCTACTTACAAATGCCTTACGATTTACATCTTTTTCTTCAAACCACTGCATAGATTCCACAATCGCAACTTTATTTTTTGGAATTGCATCTCCCAATGCCCCTAGCATTGTTGCATGAATAAGATTTTGATAATAACCACTTCCGATTTGCATAATATGAAAATCACTAGTGTTAAAAACCTTATTAATACTGTAATCTTTATGGTTTGTTATTTCTAATTCTGATGAACCAAATAATAATAACGTATTGCTATCCAGATTATCTTTTATAATATCTACACTTTTATATTTATCTTGACTAACACTATATCTTACAGAGTTATCAGATACCTTATAATAATTGTTAATATAAGGTATATAAAACGATAGAATTATAAGAACCGTTACAATAGATAATAGAACAGCAATCCCAAATGCTTTAATTCTAATCAACTAAAATTCTCCATTCAAAATAAATTACCACCCAATTTTACCATGTTTTCAGTGAATTTCTAGTAAATCAGGTGGATTTTTAATCTTTTTTTATGTTCTTACAATCGGTAATTTCACTTTGAATAATGAGCCATGATTGAGTTGTGAAGTCAGGCTTATCTTCCCTTTATACCCTTCAATCAATTCTTTAGCAATAGATAATCCTAATCCATTTCCTCCACGTTCTCTCGAACGAGCTTTATCTACGCGATAGAAACGCGAGAAGACTTTTTTCTTATCTTCTTCACTTAACCCCATCCCAAAATCCTGAATCCCGATTTCGACCGCTTCAGTTGTTGGCGAAAGACTGACGATGATTTCTTTTCGATCTGTTGAATATTTCACGGCATTATCGAGCAAGATGATGATTACTTGTTCAAAATGATTACGGTAGATTGGAGAAATAATCTCCTTCTTGGTGTCAATATCTGCAATAAAAGTAAACTCAGGATACAGCACCCTGAAATTCGTCACGATTTGTTCTAATGTCGCAACGACCTCTGTTGTGGCATCTTTATACTGTTCCCTAACTTGCGGAGCCCTTGATAAGTCCAACATCTCTTGTACTAATGTCTTCATGCGCTGAATTTCTGATAAAGAGGCTGTGAGAGATTCTTCTAGCACTTCTGGGTCATCTTTCCCCCAACGGTTCAAAAGTTTCAGGTGGCCTTCTACAATGGCTACAGGCGTTCTCAATTCATGCGATACATCTTCTACGAAATGCTTCTGCTGCGAAATATAAAAACTAATCTTATCTAGCAACTCGTTAAATTGTTGAGAGACAATCGCAAATTCATCATTCTTCTTCGGAACAATCAAACGTTTTGTTTCAATGTTTTCCTCGTTAATAGATGCAATAATATCGTGAATTTCTTCAATTGGTTTTGAAATGAGTCGTGAAATAAAGTAAGCCAAACCTACTGCAACTATTCCTTCCATAACAATCAACTGAAGAAATAACAGACGTAATTGTTTTTTCAACTCTACAAGCTTGGCCATACGATTCGTCACTTGCAGATGTCCAATTAACACACGAGTATTTCTAGATAAAATCGGCATCATAACCTGTACGCTTTCCTCGCCCGTAGATAGTGTCACGAATTGTGTTTCTAACTTTCCCGACACTTGTGGTGTATCTTGCCATTGTTGCGTTTGGAATAATAACTCCTTACTTGTATCGAAGACGCGAATATTCACTTCTTCATTCATCGGATAAAAACTACTATTCTTCTTATAAACTAGATTTTGATCTAATTCATATTGTTCTGCCTTGTTTAAAACTGCCAGAACATCCTCTGTAGTCAACTTTTCAGTTTTTTCAGAGAGTAAATCTGCTACAACTTGCGCATAAACCACTGTCTGATTTTTCTCATTTTCTCGTAGTCCGATTATTTGTCCTTCAATTAAAATAGCAGTCAAAACAGCTAATAAGCCAAAAATGGTGGCTGACATTACCCACCACCATTTTTTCGCTACAGACTTATGTTGATTTTGATCCTTCATATGTAGCTCCTCAGCTTCTCATGACATAACCAGTTCCACGAACGGTTTGGATATAACTTTCTCTTCCTGGAATGTCAATCTTATTACGGATATAACGCACATACACGTCAATCACGTTTGTTTCGACTTCGTTCTTATATCCCCATACTTCTTTTAACAACACTTCACGTGAAAGGACGATATCAATATTTTCCATGAGTAGTAAGAGTAATTCATACTCCTTCTTCGTTAAATCAATGACTTCTCCCGCACGACGAACAACACGGTTTTCCACTTCGATAACAAGATCACGGTATTCCACTCTTGTCTGTTTAATAACGCGCGATTGCTCTTCCATTTGTAAACGTCTAAAGAGTGCACGTAATCTTGCAAGAATTTCTTCGATTTCGAATGGTTTCACGACATAGTCATCTGCCCCTTGATCGAGACCTGCAACACGGTCCATCACTGAATCGCGCGCCGTCATAATGATGACTGGTGTCTGTTTGACTTGGCGAAGACGACGAACGACTTCTAATCCATTCATTTCTGGTAACATTAAATCTAATAAAATAGCATCCCAATGCTCATCAATGGCTGCTTGCAATCCGCTACGGCCATCTGAGCAGACTCTAGTTTCATAGCCTTCATGCTTTAATTCTAGTTCAACAAAGCGACTTAAATTCTTTTCATCTTCAATAATCAATATACGTTGATTCTCTGGCATTTAGAAACTCCCTTCTCTATTCTTTCCTAATACGTTTATCATAACATATTCATAAGATTCTTAACAGAATTTAATGAAATTTTCT
>ENA-OWLX01000879-OWLX01000879.1-metagenome-genome-assembly--contig:-NODE-879-length-11351-cov-13.678559_pt1 | contig 11351 bp, 9 predicted proteins | sample MGYA00245351_ERZ651106 | MGnify/ENA primary metagenome ERZ651106 (study PRJEB26857, sample SAMEA4031768) | metagenome | biome: human; feature: oral; material: saliva | place: Philippines | collected 2014... | reverse complement strand
CCCATTCTGCATCACGAACATTTCCAGTATAGAATAAGAATAGTTTGTCATCAAATTGCATGGCAGAACCAGAGTAGGCTCCATGACTATCTAGATCTGTATCTGGAAGAAGGGTTACCCCAGTCTCTGTGAAATGAACAAGATCCTCACTTTCCAATTGGACCCAAGACTTCAAGCCATGAGCAGCTCCAAATGGGAAGTTTTGGTAAAACAAAATCCACTTTCCGTCAAAGTAGGAAAAACCATTTGGATCATTTAAGAGACCAGTTTTAGGTTCGACATGGTAGTGAGTATGCCAAGGAGATTTGGCCATGTTTTCTTTAATTTGTTTCTTTTCTACTTCGGTCCAGTCCTCATACCGTTTGTACCGAAGTTCGGTTGTCCATTCCATTTTATTCCTCCGAATTTTTTCTTACTTCCATAGTAACGATTTCTACATGAAAAAGCAAGCGTTAAACGAAAAATTCAGCAAAAACTGTCAAACGATTGACAGTTTTTAGAGGCTATTTTTTATAGGGTAAAAAATGAAAATCTGTGAAAATATGAAAGTTTTTTGAAAATGGTTGGAAGAAATAATTCCTTTAACCCCTTGGTTAAGGGGAAGTTGATATTGAAAAACGTTTCAATCTATCAAAAGCTGTCAAAAAGAATTAAAAAGTTTCAAAAAAATCCTGCAAAACGGTTGACATATTCTCAATACGTGGTACAATTAAGAGCGTAGAGACGGTTTAACCGTTTACATTACAAAATATAAGGAGATTTACTTTATGGATTACAATAAAGTAGCTAAAGAGGTTATCCAAGCAGTTGGGAAAGATAACCTAGTTGCGGCAGCGCACTGTGCGACTCGTCTACGTTTGGTTTTGAAAGATGATACCAAAGTTGATCAAGCCTCACTTGATAATAACGCAGATGTCAAAGGAACTTTCAAATCAGATGGTCAATACCAAGTCATTATCGGGCCTGGTGACGTAAACTTTGTTTATGATGAATTGATCAAAGCGACAGGTTTGAAGGAAGTATCAACAGATGATTTAAAACAAATCGCTGCAAAAGATAAGAAATTCAATCCGTTGATGGCCTTGATCAAACTCTTGTCTGATATCTTTGTTCCAATCATTCCTGCCTTAGTTGCGGGTGGTCTTTTGATGGCCCTTCGGAACTTCTTGACTTCAGCTGGTTTGTTTGGACCAAAATCATTGGAAGAAATGTACCCAGCTATTAAGGGTCTATCAGCTATGATCCAATTGATGTCAGCTGCACCATTTATGTTCTTGCCAATTTTGGTTGGTATTTCAGCAGCAAAACGTTTTGGAGCAAACATTTTCTTAGGTGCCGCGATTGGTATGATCATGACCACACCAGATCTTGGTGGTGCTACCACATACTGGAATATCTTTGGATATAAAGTGGCACAAACAAACTATGCTTACCAAGTTATTCCTGTTTTAGCAGCGATCTGGATTTTGGCCCATTTGGAAAAATTCTTCCATAAGAAATTACCGTCCGCTGTTGACTTCACCTTCACTCCATTGCTATCTGTTATGATTACAGGATTCTTGACGTTTACAGTCGTAGGTCCAGTGATGCTCTTGGTTTCAAACGGAATCACAGATGGGATTGTATGGTTGTATAACACAACAAGCTTTATCGGTATGACGGTCTTTGGTGGAACATACTCATTGATCGTTATGACAGGTCTTCACCAATCATTCCCAGCCATTGAAACCCAATTGCTTTCAGCGTGGCAAAATGGTAGTGGTCATGGCAATTTCATCTTCGTTGTTGCGTCTATGGCCAACGTAGCGCAAGGTGCTGCAACGTTTGCGATCTTGTTCTTGACGAAGAATGAAAAAACAAAAGGTCTTGCATCCTCTGCAGGGGTATCAGCCCTTCTTGGTATTACAGAACCAGCCCTCTTTGGGGTAAACTTGAAATACAAATTCCCATTCTTCTGTGCCCTTATTGGTTCAGCAGTTGGTTCCCTCTTTGCAGGTCTTTTCCAAGTCGTTGCTGTTTCACTTGGATCAGCAGGTTTCCTTGGTTTCCTTTCAATTAATGCAACGTCAATCCCATTCTATCTCTTGTGTCAAGTGATTTCCTTTGCAGTAGCCTTTGCATTGACTTACTTCTATGGTAAAACAAAAGCAGCAGCTGTCTTTGCGGCAGAAGGAAATGTAGCTGCAGTGGAAGTTTCTGAAAAAACAGAAGCAAAAGAAGTAACAGCTGCTTCTGAGGAGGTTGAAGCAACTTTGGCAGATGAAGAGATTGTAACTCCTATCGTTGGTACTGCTGTAGCACTTGCTGATGTGAATGATCCTGTCTTCTCAAGTGGAGCGATGGGACAAGGGATTGCCATCAAACCAACTGAAGGTGTAGTATATGCTCCGGCTGATGCTGAAGTAACCATTGCTTTTGCAACTGGTCATGCCTATGGTTTGAAGACAGCCAACGGTGCTGAAATTTTGATCCACGTTGGGATTGATACGGTATCAATGAACGGAGAAGGCTTTGATCAAAAAGTAGCGCAAGGTGATAAAGTCAAAGCTGGTGATGTCCTTGGTACATTTGACGCAGCGAAAATCGCCGCAGCTGGTCTTGAAGACACAACCATGGTGATCGTCACTAACACAGCTGACTTTGCCTCTGTCACACCGGTTGCAACTGGCTCAGTTGCTAAAGGTGATGCGATCATCGAAGTCAAAGCTTAATTGAATCAATAAGTTTTCAAGGACTGGTCAGGTTATCTCCAGTCCTTGAATTTTATTTTTTAAAAAAGCCTGCTTTTTCCTCAGAGAAGAGAAGTAGCATTGCTATAAAATATGCTATAATAAGTAAAGGAAATTTTCTTTATAAAAAGGAGCCACCATGACAAAATTATTCGGAAGTTTAGAAGCTGGCGGTACAAAATTTGTTTGTGCAGTTGGCGATGAAAACTACAATGTGATTGAAAAAGTACAATTCCCAACAACTAAACCAATTGAAACCATTGATAAGTCTATCGAATTTTTCTCAAAATTTGAGGATCTTGCTGGTCTTGCGATTGGATCATTTGGACCAATTGATATCGATCCAAATTCAAAAACTTATGGCTTCATTACAACGACTCCAAAACCAAATTGGGCCAATGTTGATATCGTTGGAGCCTTCCGTCGTGCTTTGAATGTACCTATTTATTTTACGACAGATGTGAATAGTTCAGCCTACGGTGAAGTAGTGGCGCGCAATAACGCGGGTGGCCATATTGAAAACTTGGTTTACTATACAATCGGTACAGGAATCGGAGCTGGCGTCATTCAACGTGGTGAGTTTATTGGGGGTGCTGGACACCCAGAAATGGGTCACTACTACGTGGCTCAACACCCAATGGATGTAGAAAAAGAATTCAAGGGCGTTTGTCCTTTCCACAACGGCTGTTTGGAAGGTTTTGCGGCTGGTCCGAGTCTAGAGGCACGTACAGGTATTCGTGGAGAAAACATCGAACTCAACAGTAATGTTTGGGATATTCAAGCCTACTACATCGCACAGGCGGCTGTGAATGCGACCGTTACTTTCCGTCCAGATGTCATTGTCTTTGGTGGCGGAGTCATGGCGCAACAACATATGTTAGATCGTGTTCGGACTAAATTTACAGCTCTCTTAAATGGTTATCTCCCTGTACCAGATGTGAGAGATTATATTGTGACACCTGCAGTTGCTGGCAATGGTTCAGCTACCTTGGGGAACTTTGTTCTTGCAAAAGAAGTGAGCGAAAAGCTTAAAAAGTAAGAAGCGCTTGCTCATAGAGGTTAAAAACAATAGTGAAACCGAGACCGAACTGTCTCGGTTTTTTCGGTTTCCATAAAGAAGTGAGGAAGATATGAAAAAGAAGATTGTAAAAGATGTCTTATTCTTGGGACAAAAATCAGAAGAAGCGACGCCGGAAGATCGTTCCTTGGCTTTGGATTTACAGGATACCTTGAACGCCCATCTCCTTGAGTGTGTGGGTTTGGCAGCCAATATGATTGGGGTGAAAAAACGGGCCATTATCATTCGAATGGAAAATGCTAATCTGGTCTTGTTTAATCCGGTGCTTCTTGAGAAGCAAAGGCCCTACCAAACGGAAGAAGGGTGCTTGTCTTTAGTGGGGACTCGTCCGACGACTCGTTATGAGGAGATCACAGTGGCCTATCGGGATGTCAATTGGAAGGCTCAAACCATACATTTGTCAGGCTTTTCAGCTCAGATCTGTCAGCATGAAATGGATCATTTAGAAGGGATTATTATTTAGAAGGGATGGATGGAGTCAATTTGATTCCATCTTTTTCGTTCTTATAGAAACGATTTACTGGATAACCGATGCAAAGATCCTATAATATGAAAAGGTAGAAAAGAGTCTAGATGTTCATTTCTTATGTTTTTGTCCCATTTTGTACTAGGAAAAAGTGATAGAAAAGTCGATTTTTGGAGACATAAAATTGATAAAAGCAAAAAAAGACTAGAGGCTGTTTAGAAAATGAAGAAGGAAACAATCAAAAAGCAACCGTGCTTGACAGGTTTTCTTTGGATCGCGTATACTAGTAGTACGATAATAAGATGAAAGACAGGAGTTCCAAGATGAAGCGCAACCTTCAAGAATACCCGCAATTTTATCGTTGGCTAACTCTGCCTTTTACGAGGAAACCACGTCGCGTGCAGGTTCTTCGACGGACAAATCGAATCCTGACTCTCGCCATGCCAGGCATTTATGTCCTGGTCTTTTGTTGGCTTTTTGCAAAGCAAGTTTCTTTGGAGAAAATTTGGCCTTTTGTTTGGATTCCAGCTTCTAGCTTTGTCTTGTTTAGTCTCTTCCGCCATTGGATCAATGTTCCAAGACCGTACGAAAAATGGGATATTCAGCCTTTATTAGAGAAAAATTCATCAGGACACTCCTTTCCTAGTCGCCATGTTTTTTCAGCGACCATTATCTCGATGTGTGTCTGTCAGTTGTCGCTTCCGCTTGGAATGTGCTCGATGCTCCTATCTCTTCTATTAGCCCTTGTTCGAGTCATGGGAGGGGTTCATTATCCCAAGGATGTCCTGGTTGCTTGGGCATTGGGACTCGTCTGGGGAGGACTTTTTTTGCTTGTTTGAATCAACATATTGTTTAAAATTGACCTTTGAATAACAGCGAGTGATAGTGTATACTGGATAGTGGACTTAGAAGAGGAGAGAAGATGAAGTACAGACAAGCACAAAAAGCAGATCTGGATCAGGTGGTTCGAGTAGCCAGTACAGCGTTTGAGGACTATCTATTTTTAAAAGTGATTAAGGATTTGGTGCGTGATCCCAAGCAATACCCTGCCTTTGTTAAGGCAATGATGCGCATCTTGGTAAAGGTTTTTCTCAAGTATCATATTTGCCTTGTGGCAGAAAAAAACGATGAAATTTATGCAGTTGCCTTGTTACAAAAAGGACCGATTCCTTTTCGGGCCTATCTTTTGAATGGTGGCTTGGGCTTGCTCAGGTTTATTTCCTTGAAGAATATGTTGTCCTACTTTAAATTTATGGAGGATACGGATAAGGAATTAGAGCAAAATGTACAGTTTGATTGGTACTTGATGCTTCTGGCAGTTGCCCCTAAGCACCAACGACAGGGCTATGGTAGTCGCTTTATGAAAGAAGGAATCGAGCCTTTCTTAGAAGGAATCAAAGGGAAAAAACTAGCTTTTTATACCAATACCCAAGGAAATGTTTATTTTTACACGAAAAATGCCTACAAAGAAGTCTACTCTAGCAAGATTTGCTTTAACCAAGTAGAGATGGGAAGTTGGTATTTCTTGAAGGAACTAAAAAATCACTAAGGTTTTAATCTTAGTGATTTTTCATTATCATGGTTCGTCTACTTGAATGTCAAAATAGTCAAAAAAGGCTGCTCGCTCCTCGATAATATCCTGAGAAGGATTCTTTATTTGCATTAAGAGTTGAATGAGATCAGGTGTGATTTCACGTACGAGTTGCCCTAAAGACCAAATGGCCGTTGCAATATGGATCTGATTTTGTGAAGTCTCAATGATCGACAAAAGCTTAGGGATGGCGGAGCGATCATGGGCATTGGCGAGTGCGATAATGGCATTGCGCTGGAGGATGTTTTTGCCTCTCCAGCTTCCAGCAACACTGCCAAATTTTTCTTTAAATTGCCCATTTGACAGTTCTAAAAAGGGAATCAATTCAGGATGGGCCAGGTCAGGATTGATTTCTGTAGCCAAGGGATTATCCAGCCCTTTGTTATAAGGGCAGGAAATCTGACAGATGTCGCAACCGTAGATCACCGTTTTGATTTTTTTACGGAATTCCAGATCCATCATGCCTTTGTCTTGAGTCTGGAAGGACAAACAGCGCTTAGCATTCATCGAACCATCCCCGATTAAACAGGAGGTTGGACAAGCATCTAAACACCGTCGACAGTCCCCACAACCATAGTCGACAGGTTGATCTGGTTCGATCTCAAGGTTGGTAATCAATTCCCCCAAAAACATGTAGGAACCATATTCCTTTGAAATGACCAAACCGTTTTTTCCGATAAAACCGATCCCTGCTCGCTGGGCAACGGCCGTGTCTACCAGTGCTCCGGTATCGACCATTCCTTTGTACTCAAAATCTTGGGTCATTTCTTCAATTCCAGCAGCTAAGCGATCAAGTTTGTCTTGAAGGACATAATGGTAGTCCAACCCCCAACTGTTGGGCGTGAATTTTCCTCTTTTATAGGCTGTTTTTTGAGGTTGCTGTTTTAGTTTATGGGGGTAGGCAACGGCAATGGAGATGATCGTTTTAGCAGAGGAGAGACTTAATTTAGGTTGGATGCGCTCTTCAATATTCTTATGCTCAAATCCGGAATTTCGCCCTTCCTCAACAGCTAGGCGGAGCGATTTTTCCAAATAAGCAAAGTCATCAGCAGTGGTAAATCCAATTTTTGAAATCCCGATTGAATGGGCTAGTTGGATAATCTTTTCTTTTAGTGTCATCCCTATCATTATACACAAAAATGAAGTTTCTGGCGATAGAGGAAAATGATAGAAAGGGCTTTCGAAATAATACTAGTAATACACCAGAAATAAAGTGTGGTAAGATATTCGTAAATGGCGTTCCAATAGATGTGTTTCAAAATTTGGAAGCAGTCATTGAGAAATTTTAAGATGGGTTATAAGGATGAGAATTGAAAATTACATGATCCATCATTAATCGTTTAGTGGACTAGAATGCTTTTTGAAAGAAGATGATACAAGTAATGCTAACTTAAGTTTGTCCTGTTGTATCAATCTTTAAAGCCAGTTATATAGGCGCTTCTCTTATGGATTATTTATTGTTGGTTGTTGTAGTTTAGAATGATGTATATAAAAAAGTGAAAGATCAGATTTTCTGGTCTTTTGCTATTTAATGTTGTTATTTATTTAGCCATTATAAAGAGAAGTATTGGCACTTATCTAACATTTTTCAAAAGTATATACTTTTTTTAAAAAAGTATATACTTTTGAAAAATGTTGTGCTATAATCTTATTAAAAGATATCTTTAAAACAAAAACACACAACAACGGAGGAAAATCTGATGAAAAAAAGTTTGATAGGTATTGGCGTGGCGACTCTAGCTTCAATGGTCTTGGTAGGATGCTCAAACGGAGGATCTCAAGAGGCGAAAGATGGAAAAGAAACAATCACTTTTATCAATCATCGGACAGATTGGGAAGCAAATGGCAAATGGGATGAATACATTAAAAAATTTAATGAAAAGTATCCAGATATCAAAGTAGAGGTTCAAACCATTACCGATTACGCAGGTCAAATTAAAACTCGTATGAACAGTGATGATTACGGAGATTTGTTGATGATTCCAGGTGATATCAATGCTCAAGACTATGCAACTTTCTTTGAACCACTTGGACAAAAATCAGAACTATCTGAAAAAAGAATTAAACTTGTTGAATTAACTGCTACTGTGGAACGTACTTCTGATGATTTTGAAGTTGAAGACTTACAAAATAAAGTGGCAAACTTAGAAAAAAAACTTTCTAAAAAACAAGACAAATTAAAAGAACTTAAAGCCAACGGCGCAGATGCAGATGAAATCGCAGAATTAGAAGACGAAATACAAGCTTTAGAAGCCGATTTAGATGAGTTAGAAGCCGATTTAGATAAACTTCTTGAAGAATTAGAACCTGAAGACGAAGTATCTACAACAGCTATTCCTCCTGTTGCAGAAGAATTACCTGAATTCACTGGTGGGGTAAACGGAACAGAACCAGCTGTATTAGAAAAACCTGAATTCAAATTAGAAAAAACTAACGAAGGTAAATTTGTAGTTGAAGAAGGAAAAGCTAAAGCTGAAGAAGCTAAAGCTGAAGAAGCTAAAGAAGGTTCTCTACCAAACACAGGTATGACTACTTCTAGCACTGCAGCATTAGGATTAAGCTTAATCGCTTTAATAGGTCTTGCTGTGAGACGTAAATTAAACAACTAATCGTTAATTAGTGTATAAAAAACATTAGAGAGTGTGGAAATTTTTCTATACTCTCTTTCTGGTTCTTTGTCAAATTCGGTTGATTTTAAAAATTAGGAAGAAGCTATGCTATATTGGCTCTTTATCAAGTTCGGGGCATGGGAAAAATTCACTCTAGAAATCTAGGCAGCATTTTTGGATATTTGTCTTTTTGTATATAAAAATTGAAATCCGGAGCTGGAATTTTTTCCATGCCCCGGATTTAGTATACAACCCTTATACATTAATTTAAGTAAATTATCTCATCTGCATATTTATCAAAATCGTTTTTGTGTGAAATTACAACAGTTGCTATATTGTACTTATTGATATAATTTACGATATTTAAACTTATTTTTTCCGAAGTATTTTCATCTAATGCACTGGTCGGTTCATCTAATATTAGTAATTCTGGTTTTCTAATCAATATACGAGCTAACCCTATACGTTGTTTTTGTCCACCACTTATATTTTTACCATCTTCTAATAATTCATAATTTATACCAAACTTAGAAACAAATTCTTCTAAACCAGAAACTTTTAATACTTCTTCCAAATTATATTCTAAATTGCTATCAGCTAGCAAAATATTTTCTCGTAGTGTACCTTTAAAAATAAAACTCTCTTGCGATACTTTCAAAATTTTTCCAAAATAACTCTCGGAAGAAAAATTTTTAATAGATTCACCATTCCACATTATATCACCTTGTAAATTATCTGCTGGTGCTAAATTCATAAGCAAATTAGTTAATGTTGATTTCCCCTTACCACTTTCACCTTTAATAACAATTATTTCTTTTGGTCTAATATCAAAACTTATATCATCAAAAAGTTTTTCAGAATTTCCGTACGAAAAACTATCAATATCAACTTCTATTTCCTCTAAATTAGAAATATTAGTTTTTATATTTTCTTTTTTATTATCCTGCACTAAATCAGATAATCTATCGATAGTTGCATCAGAAATCTGTTTAGCCCCTATATGTAAAGAAATTGAGCGAATAGGGTCATCTAACATTCTTGATAATGTATAAATGGAAAGAATAGCCCCCACCGTCAAATCTCCATTAATAACAAAATATGCTGATATAATAACTGCTATTATAGGGAGAACAAAAGCTACTATCGAAGAAAAACCAACATACAACGAAAAATAAAATGCCAATTTTTTATTAAGTGGTAATCTTTTTTTATATAGCAAACTATTTATAATTTCAGAAAAATATTCTTCCTTTTTTAACTGCTTTACTTCAAAAATTCCTAAAAATGCTTGAAGTATATAGTCATTAATAGTTGCTCTGAGCTTTTGATCCTCTTTCGTAATATCTCCTACAATTTTCGTAAGTTTCTGCACTACTAAAAAAGACAACACCGTTATTATTAGAATAAAAGCCGCTAAATTCGTCTGAGCAAAAGTCCTTTAGGAATTGATTCCATTGACAAACTGAATGATCATACTTAGCATAGTCTGACTCGCCATAGTATACTTTCAGCATATCTTGAATTGTAAAGTTTAAGTCATTCTCAGCTTTTACTTTTCGCCAAGCTGTAGCCATATTAGCATTAAATTTGAATGGATCAACACCTGTTACAACCGAAAAATACTCTCGAAATTTTTGGTTAAAGGAAAAGCCACATTCAAGCAACGGCGTATTTAAGGTTATCGCTTCGACTTGTTTTTTATTTACTTTCCTTACAGACTTTTCTATTCTATTTCCTTTGAAATATTGTTCTATAATATAATTCAGTTCCTGTTTTGTACTTCTGTATTCTAATCCAAGAGACTTACAAATTTGCGAAAGCTCTTCTCGATACCAGTAGTATCTGTTAAATTCCTCAAATGATTTTATATTGCTAAAATCCGGTCGATTTTCTTTCAACTACTTACCTCAAACATCTAATTTTTCTTTGCCTAAAAATAAATCCCATTATATAATCCTTGCTTCTTTTTCGCTAATAACTCTTGATAAATAGCTTCATTGGAAAACCATGCAACTGCTGCCCAAATTATAAATTTTGCATTTCTAATTCCCTGAATCACTTCACTATAATGATTTTACCCCAAATCCCCATTTACATAAAGCGCAATATGCCTTGAATCCCCATTTTAATATTTTTGAATTTTCCTCAAATCCCTATTCGACAATCATGCTTTTGTGACATCTGCCTTTCTAAAAAGACATTAAACTGAGGAGACAAATAGCCAGAATGTTTTCCAGTTTCCTGCTTTATCTTAATATATATCATTCTAAAAAAACAAGACTTACTCTAAACTACCGTTACATTTTAACGATAACATTAGAATAAGCCTTTATTTTATATGCTTTATTTACTTAGTGTGTATAATCCTTATGAGTAGTGTTACGCATTCAGTATGGAACGAGTTGACAGTAAGTACGTCTTTGTCAGTGGTTGCGCATAAATTGTGCCGAGCTTCTATTGTTTTGCTTTGTCCGTTCATAAATTATGTCGAACCTCTTTTCTTATAATATAGTAGTTCTTGGTAACATATCAACTATACTGTTTCGACAAGGTATATGTTTTTCTCATCAAAGCAAATTTCTGAAGTATGATTATAAATCTTAACTATATCAGCCATCTTTGCTGTAAACACACCTGTTCCAGGATTGCTTATTTCAGCAAAGGATCTAACTACCTTCTGTGCAATTCCGAGAGCATTCTTCTTTAGCTTATTGTCACTATCTTGGAGGAATTCATCAACTGGCCCTTTACTTACATTCTTATTCTCGACAAAGATGAAAGCGATGAATATATACAAAGCAAAGTGGATGAATTAAACAGACTACCTCGAAAATGCTTAGGCTACCTAACTCCTTATGAGGTTTATTATTCAACCTCG
>ENA-OWLX01000877-OWLX01000877.1-metagenome-genome-assembly--contig:-NODE-877-length-11354-cov-5.746703_pt1 | contig 11354 bp, 7 predicted proteins | sample MGYA00245351_ERZ651106 | MGnify/ENA primary metagenome ERZ651106 (study PRJEB26857, sample SAMEA4031768) | metagenome | biome: human; feature: oral; material: saliva | place: Philippines | collected 2014 | study... | reverse complement strand
ATCCAGCTCTGCCTGTCGCGTGTGTGGATCTTCGGCGAGATCGGGGTCGACGTCGTAGTAGTCCTTGACGGCATAGGGCGAGCCAGCCTGCCCCTTCACCGTGTCGGGGTGGTCGGGGCGGATGCCTTGGGCGCTGTAGTCGGTCTTCGTGGCGTGCTCCAGCAGGCCGATATACCAGACGTGGGTAGCCCCGAGACTGCGGATATAGGCGAGGGCTTCGGGAGTGAAGTCACGGAGCTTCCCCGAGCCGTTCTCGGAGAGCGTGCCATGGGGCTGGCGAGTCGTATTCTTATTCCCCCAGAGTCGAGTGAGGGCGGAGTAGATGACGATCTTCTGCTGCATAGGTATGGGTAGGTGGTGGGGCTAAGGCTTCTTCGCGCCCTTCTTCTTTTTGACCAGCGGAGCGAGCTCAGCTTTCGCCAGCTCGTAGCCTATCTTCATCAGCTGCTCGGAAGCGCTGACCTCGAACATCCCGAACTTCATTACCTCGCTCGTCTCAAGGAGATAATCACAGGCTGCACAGTCAGGGGTGGTATTCTGGCGGAAGATTAGTTCCCATGCACGGTTAGCGATGTCCTTTATATTCATGGGGATTTCTGCGCTCTGCATAGGGCCGAGGTTCATACCGATGACCTCCTCGCAGTCCTCGCGGATGGCTGTGACGGGGAAGTTGCGGAAGAGCCCGCCGTCGACGTAGGTGTGACCGTCGATTTCTACAGGGCAGAAGAGGATGGGGATGCTTGATGAAGCTAAGATAATCTTAGCCAAGGGGCCCTCAGTAAAGACGTGTGGTTCTCCTTGGTCCAGGTCAGTGGCGACGATACGCATGGGGATGGGTAGGTCCTCCAGTTTGCGGTGGCGGAGGTTCTTCTTCAGGAGATTGAGGAAGTTCCTCGTGCTGAAGATCCCGCCTCCCTTGGTGGTGAAGCTGGTCATCTGCATGAAGCCCGTCTGCGAGAGGAGCTCGTGGACCTCCTCAGGCGCATAGCCCGATGCGTAGAAGGCGCCCATGATGGAGCCAGCACTGGTGCCAGCGATGATCTCGGGGCGTAGGCCTACCTCATCGAGGTACTTCAAGACGCCGAGGTGGGCAAAGCCCTTGATGCTGCCGCCACTGAGGGCGAGCCCCAGCTGATAGGGGCGGGTGGAGCGGTTGTCTGCCATGGGTTGAGTCATTTATTGGCATAAAGATACGCCATGCCCCGCATACCTGCCCCGCACCTGTCTCTTAGCTGAGGGGGTAGTCCTTGCGTTGGCTCTCGGGGATGAGGTCGAGGATGCTCTCATCCATGACCGTATCACCCTCTTTCTTGAGGGCTAAGATCAGTGCTTCGTCTTCTGTCTGATAGACCTTACCAAGGAGTCGCTTGAAGTGCTTCTCTACAAAGTCTTCCTTTTCCTCTGCAGAGGCTTCGGGCCATAGTTCATAGAAGCAATATAGCTCCTCAAAGGCCTGGATGACGTCTTCTCTGAATCGCTCCCGCAGGAAGCTATCTGTGCTGGAGCCATAGCCCTGGCTTAGCACATAGGCCGAGAGGACGTAGAGGAAGTTGATCTCATAGGTGAGGACAAGGAGCGTATCACGGTCGAAGAGGCGATTCTCGAAGTGCTTGTTACTGCACTTCTTCTCGTCTTCTTGGTAGCGCGTCAGCTTGTGGTCGCTGTAGGATAAGTCCTTCTCATCAATAATCCCTCGGATGAAGAAGTTGGGAGTCGGGTTGTAGCCCTCGGTGAGCTCGTCTCGATAGCGCAAGGTCTGCGCATTCTTGTGGAAGAGGTCGATGTGATATTGGATCACATTCTTAGCGTAGGTGAACTGCTTGTATCTGGAGTGCTGCCCTACAGTGCTGTCCTCCTTGTAATACTTACTATCCCCGATGAAGTAGATATTGCCATCCCCTATCAGTGACTTGTCCTGATAGATATGGTCGATGATCTTGCCATCCTTCTGCTCCTTCAGCCCTGGGGGAAGTGCCTTTTCTCCGATCAGACTATCGATCATGTCCTCGAAGACGGTGTTGAAGTTGCGTACTAAGAGGCGCTCATCGTGGGCTTTCCCTTGGGCGGCCTCTTCGGCTCGCTCGTAGAAGGCATAGAGTAGGTGCCAGAGCTGCACCAGCTCGTCAGTAAAGTACTTCCCTCTTATTTGGCGGAGGCGGCGAGTGCCTTTGCCGCTTTCAATGAGGTTCTTTATGCGGTGGGGACGCTCGGTCTCATAATTGAGGTTGCGCTTCGCTACGAAGTGGTAGCTCTGCTTCAGATAATCAAGGGTAGAGTAGAAGAGGCAGATCAGCTCCTCGTCATAGTTGATAGCCTTCTCCTTGGTCTTGCACTTGAGATAGTAGGGCTTGCCATCTTGCAGGACTGGGGATGTCGTGCGTATCGTCTTCGTCCAATGGATCTTGTGGCGCCCGCTGTGTGCGATCGTAGCGATATAGGTGAAGAGCGACTGATGCTCTTTGCCGAAGCGGATTAGGGCAAGAATGAGATCAAGTAAAGTCGTCTCACCATCTCTCCGCTGCCCAATGACACCAGCCAGCTCGCGGTGAGAGGTGATCTCATTCTCGGGGTGACGTTCGCAAAAGAGTGCTATGGCCTGATAGATCCAAGCAGATAGCTCGAAGAGAAAGGCATGGTCAGTCTCCGTAAGCTGTTCGCTCTCCTCGGTCATACAGAGTAGGAGTTCAGGCTCGTATCGTCCGAACGCCTTCCCTCCTATGATGAAGACCTTGGGCAAGATGAAGATCGTCTCATCCGTCTCTCCGTCATGGTAGTAGCCTACATAGGGGAGCTTAATCTGCCCTCCCGAGAGCTCCGTTGGGTCAATGCCCTTCAGCTCAGGGAGGCCCGTTGGATCGTAATGATAGTCTTCGATGAGGACTTTCATCTTGGCTATGCCTTATCAATTATTCGTTCTTTGCTTCTGCACTCTCTTCTTCAATAGCTGAAACTCCGAGGTAGGTCATGAAGCCCTGAAGAAGCAGATGGTTATTCTTTTTATATAGCTCATTGAAGGAGAACTCTTTCACTTTATTCTTTCCTTCTTCATATGAGCGGAAGAAGTTGTTTTGCGTACCATATTCATCCTTGCATACCTCATGCCATAGGTAAGCCATTACCTTGCTTTTGAATGCCTCCTTCTCAATGGAGTTCTTGATGAAGAAGTTGCCCATCTGCTTATCTTCTGAATGTGTCAAATCACGGATGAGCCCATTGACAGCCTCGAGGAAGGTTACCCATTTGTAGTTCTTACCATTGATGGTAATCACAAACTGCCCTGACTTTACCTCGTCACTGTAGTCAATAGGGATATACTCCCAGTCCCATCTGCGCTTGAAGGCACTATCCATCGGGAAAAGGGATTGGTCGGAGGTGTTCATCGTAGCGATGATGTGGAGATTAGGGGGTAAGCATAAGTTGCCCCCTTCAATTCCATGCTTGGCATCTCCAGTAAGTACATGCTGCAGGTAATCGGCAAGATCCTTATCTGCATGGATGGGATAGCAGGAAGTTCCATCATCTTTGCGGTCAAGGAGCTGGAAGAGGTCGCCAAAGATCTGTGCACAATTCCCTCGGTTGATTTCTTCGATCACGAGGTATACCTTCTCGTTGGGATGCTCCCAAGCACGCACATAAGCGTTGGTGAAGACCTGTGGGGTAAAGGCATATTTGATTTCGCCCTCTTCCATCTCAGGCTTATAGCAGCCGACAAAGCTTGCGTAGTCGTAGTCAGGATGAAAGGTGGTGCGGAATATGTCCTCCTCTTTCACTCCCGAGAGGTCTTGGGCTACCTGGTGTGACTTACCGCTGCCTGGTGCCCCGAAGTAGATGATTTGTGCAGGATTCTCCTGAGCATTCATTGCTTCAGAGTAAGCTGCTCCTGATCCGTAGAGACGATCTATTTTTAACGAGGTAAGAAGCTCATAATATGGACTGTCTTTAGGGATGTGTGAGAAAAGATAGTGATCCCTACTTTGTTTTGATATGATTAGATAGTCCTCTGAGTTTCGTTCTTCAGACAGCCTTAGATTTTCTCTGAGGAAAGTTTTGAGGCTTAGCTCATCTCCACCTTCGTTTTGGTATACTTTATAATCTCCTCTGCTAGGGCTGAGCTTTAAAACAACCTTAATTTTCTCCCCATCGAAAGCCTTCTCTTCGACTAAGCTTTTATAGGTGAATTCAACGGTAGCCTCAGGAGTTGTTAGCTCAAAGAACTCTCTAGAGTATTCTTTGCTGAATTCAATTTGTTTCCCACTTGAAGGAGTGAGATCATTCTTCCGAAACTTTAAAAAGATCGCTTTCATATGCTGAGATGTTCTTTATATATTCACTCCATTGGCATGCCATAGCCTTCGCCATCCCTGGGAAGGTTTTACTTCGAAGTGTCCTTCTCATTTCCGTAGATATTCGTGTGTTGAACGAGTCAGAATACCATTTAGGTAGAGATTTCCCACTTGAAAGTACGACTCGTTCCCCCTTACCAACCAAGTCTGTAGGGCGTAGCTTGGGAAGCCCTTTGAGCCAGAGGCAGGTTGTCTTTGTTGCCTCGTCTCCAAACATATAGGGCTGGATGATTTGGTCGGGCTTTCTCCAAATCGTATTCATAATCCCTACCGGATTTTCGATCGCGATCCTCCTAATATCCACTTGCGTGATTTTCAAGAAGAATTCTATGGCTTCCTCTCTATCAATAGCTCTGTTAGGAAAATTTGGATGTGGCCTTCTTTTTTCAATAGGAAGATGCTTGTCTTCTGGATGATAGTACCATCGAGCTCCACTGACAGATAGGTATGTACATGGAGGGTGGGCTATCATTAAATCCCACTCGCCATCTATGAATTCAGATATCCCGCTTTGTGTCTGTCCCCCTCCACGTTCAATTACATTGAACATGTCCTCCTGAAAATGCCATTCAGGATGTCCGCCGCTACAGGGGAGTAAGTCGCAGCTGAAGGCGTTGTATCCTAGCTCCCTAAAAGCGGTACAAACGGTTTGACTTTCTTCGCAAGCAACTAATACATTCATCTGACTCTTGTAATTACATCGTATAGGGCATCGGCTAGAGCTTCAGCAAATCGAACAGGGACTGCATTCCCTATCATTTTGAAGCATGAAGCATTTGAACCGATAAATTGAAAATCGAGCGGGAAGCTCATAAGAGTCGCAGCTTCTCTGATTGTAATTGAGCGAGCCTGCTGCGCATCAGGATGGATAAACATAAAGCCATCCTTTTGTAAGTGTGCAACTATAGTGGGACTTGGTTTATTCCACTCTAAGTTTCTGTACTTCACATATAAGGTATCCCGACCCGTTACCTTTTTATAGTACAGAACTTTGTCTTTGCTTTTTAGTTTATTCAAGTTGTTTGACACCCAATCGTGAAATACAAGAATATCTCTTCTGCTGTGGTACCGAGCTATATGCTGAGTTATCGAAGGGTCGTTGTGGCTAGAATGAGAGATGTTCTGCCTGCCTTCTTTTATTGGTGCAGCTAATGGATATAGTTTGGGAAACATACCGATAGCGTCCTTTACAGAAAGCCTACGAGTCGATTTTCGAGAGTTGATCTCTTTGTAAAAATCAGATACTGCATATGGTAAATCCTTTCGTACCCCAATTATAATTACACGCTCCCTGTGCTGTGGTATCTCAAAGTCATAAGTGTCAAATATTGCGTCCCTAAGCTCAGATGGAGTATAGGTTTTATAACCTGCTTTTTCAAAGGCGGAAAAGATCCGCTCTGTTATGGGGGTACCTCCGGGCCGAGCTGTGAGCATACCTACTACATTCTCAAAAAGGAATACTTTAGGTTTGAACTCTGAAACAACCTCTATGAAGCTTTCGAATAGATAATTTCGATAGTCATTATTCATGGAGTTGGGGTCTTGTGCTCTACCATGAATAGAATAGGCTTGACATGGTGGGCCTCCTATTACAATGTCAACGTTACGTTTACCAATAACACCTTTTAAGCCGTTGTTAATGACATCCTGAGAGTTTGTTTTTCCGTACGCTTGGATGCTTTCATCAGACCAATGCCCTTCTATCAGCTCCGATGACTTCTGGATGTCAAAATGAATGACGCCATTCTGAGCAGATTCAAAATCTTCCCCCCAATGGGAAACGAGTCGGTTTCTGAGAGTGTCAACCATTGCTTTTTCCCATTCAACATGAGCAAGGCCTTCAAATTTTCTAGATAGAAGAAAGCCTTCGGATAACCCACCGCATCCTGCAAATAAATCTATGAATGTTATAACTCTGTTTTTTGAGGCTGCGCCAAGAGGATTATTATCGGGAGTAGATCCCTCAGCATTGGATTCTTGGATTCTGAGGTGTTTGCCTACTTCACTCATTTGTTATTGTTGGTCTGAAAACCTTCTATTATAGTGTTTGTACTTTCTGTAGTCTCAACTACAAAGATACGATGTTGGTTTGGCATGAACGAGGGTGAAATAGTTGTCCTTTATATGTGGCTAGTGTGCGCGGGCTGAAACTTCCTAGTTATATATCGTTGTGATTGGAAATCGGGGGGGGATAGGATACTTGGTAAGAGATAGTTCTAGGGGGCACTTCCTCTCTTATGGGAGAGGGGAAAGTGACTAGTATTGGTCGTCGAGTGAAGCTATATAGGTCGCTGAATGAACCTATATAGGTCCACCCGTCGACCAATATAGGTTCACCCGCCGACCAATATAGGTTCGCACCGCATACTGGTAGTGCTGGATGTAGGATTGCTATTCCTTCTTGGTGTCGACGGCTTGCGCTTGAGGGAGCTTCTGCGCGTCTTGTCCAAGCGCCTTCTCCTCGCGAGCAACCCTACGCTCCAGCTTTTTGATGTCATCAGCGGGTGGCAACTCTTCGGGTTTTATTCCACGCTCGCCAAGCATGCTGCGCACACTCTCATTATTCTGTATATGCTCTTGCGTTATAGGTAGCTCGCCATGGAGATCTTTACTCTCGACATTATAGTTGGTCATTTCGGTTGCGAGGTTCTTTGCTGCTATGGTGAGGGTTGGAAGGAAGTCTGCGAGTGGTCTATTGGCCTTAACCCCCAACTTTTTCTTCATAGCCTCCGTCGTGAAGCCACCGAATAGAGCCTTGTCGCCCATCGAGCGTATGCGTCCAAACCCTCTCTCGTCGACACCACGCTCGTAAATGTTCTGAGACAGTTGCTTCTCCGAGATCCTTAGTCGATCCCGTGTCTCCAGGCGGGAGATGAGGTTAAGGCGCTCTTCGATGAGCTCCGCTTTTCTTGTCTGTAGCGCAAAGTAGCTTTGAGCAAAGGCTATCTCTTCTTTCTTGGGGTCGCCATTCTGTGCGATGAGGTAGCATGCGTAGCGAGTGAGCATAAAGTCGGAGACACTACGTCTCCCTCCTTTCCCGACTTCGATCATTTTCGTGACCTCACGAAAATGATCGAGATCGTTGCCCCCATTGGAATTGCATGAGGTGATTGCTCTTTGGATAGCGACTGCAAAGTTCTCCCACCGAGCGTAGCCTAATAGCTTTTGAAGTTCACGAGCATACCATACTTCGATATGCGTTTGCTCCCCTTCGATCTCTATGCGCTGAGCGATAGCATCAAAGTTGGATTGGTATTGGATGATGCGGGCCTTATCCATGTCCTTCTTGTCGATTGGTTTGTATCCAGTGCGTCATACCTGTTTGTGACGGAGCCTATATGATAATGCTCCCCCTACTACAATAGTAGTGCTATGTACTTGATGTAGGGTGCTGACGTATTTTGATGCGGTATTGATTAGACGTCCGTGCCACAACTGGCAAACAAAGGTAGTGATAATCTAACCAAGGAGAATCTACGGTAAAGAGGAATGGATTAAGGTTTTAGCTTCGGATTACTCTCTGAGGTGATGGGAGATATTGCCTTGACTGCACGCACCAGTAGAGTGTATGGTCTTCGGAGAAAAGGGGCGTTTTTTAGGGTGAAGCAAACAGCCTTATTATTATGCAATTAGTGCGAAGCTGTGGAGGAGATAAAATGAACCAGTACTGGTCGCTGAGTGGACCAGTACTGGTAAGCAATAGTGACCAGTACTACTTCACGTCGTGACCAGTAGTGGTCTGATCGCCGACCAGTACTGGTTACTTTTACCCCTCCACGAGCCCACTCTACACGCACTTCGGCAGGGTGCTCTTTGCCCACTACTTGGGATGTGCGCCCTGGACACATGCGCTTCCTTTACGCCTTCCCTCTATTTATCGTATCTTTGAGCATATACATGGTCTCGAACCACATACACAATCATCACTATAAGCAATGGATATAAAGAAACCCCTTCTCTGTGGGCTTCTCCTCGGTGCGGTGGCACTCTCCGCCTCTGCACAGGAACGCCCGCTCTGGCTGCGCTATCCAGCTATCTCCCCCGATGGCAAGACGATCGCCTTCGCGTACCAAGGCGATATCTACACCGTACCCACCGTGGGTGGTGAAGCCCGTCGCCTGACCTCGACCGAAGCCTATGAGTGCTACCCCGTCTGGTCACCCGATGGCAAGCAGATCGCCTACACCTCCGACCGCAATTCCTCTGGCGTCAACATCTACATCATGCCAGCAGGTGGCGGTAAGGCTCGTCAGCTGACGACCCACTCGGGGCGTGAGATCCCCCAGACCTTCACTCCCGACGGCCGCTACCTGATCTTCAAGGCACACATCCAGGATCCTGCCAGCTCCGCCCTCTTCCCCATCTCTCTGCTCACTGAGCTCTACCGTGTGCCCGTCACCGGTGGTCGCCCCGAGCAGATCCTCGCTACTCCCGCCGAAGCAGTGAATGTCAGCCGTGATGGCCGTCGCATCCTCTATCAGGAGATCAAGAGCTTCGAGAACGAGTGGCGTAAGCACCACACCTCCTCTGCCTCACGCGACCTCCTCGAGTACGACTTCGACAAGAAGACCTACCGCTTCGTTGCCCGCCACGATGGCGAAGACCGCGATCCCGTCTACTCCCCCACAGGTAAGTCCTTCTACTTCCTCAGCGAGCGCAATGGTGGCTCGATGAATGTCTACGAAGGCAACCTCGCTGGCCCCGCCACCGAAGCCAAGGCACTCACCCAGCTCAAGGGCGACCCCGTACGCTTCCTCTCCAGCTCAGCCGACGGCCTGCTCTGCTTCGGCTATGCCGGTGAGATCTACACCCTCGTCCCAGGTCGCAGTGAGCAGCGTGTACCCATCCGCATCTCCAAGGACCAGGCTCCCGACGAAGAGCTGCACCTCTCGATGAGCCGTAGCCTCGGCTCTGCTGCGGTCTCTCCCGACGGCAAGCAGATCGCCTTCCTCTCGCGTGGTGATGTCTTCGTCACCGCTACCGACTACACCACGACCCGTCAGATCACGAAGGGCTCACAGGCCGAGCGCGGCGTCAGCTTCGGCGCAGACAACAAGTCCATCGTCTACGCCAGCACGAAGGACGGCTCATGGGATCTCTACATCGCTAAGGTCGAGCGTGGCGAAGATCAGAACTTCCCCAACGCTATGGCTATCAGCGATGAGAAGCTCATCCCCTCGCTCAAGGGCGAGAAGATGTACCCCTCCTTCTCCCCCGATGGCAATGAGGTAGCCTTCCTCTACCAGCGTGAGAAGCTCATGGTCTACAACCTCAAGACCCGCCAGACTCGTCAGATCACCGACGGCAAGCAGACGCTTGACCCCGACTTCGTATGGTCACCCAACGGGAAGTGGATCGCCTTCTCCTACATCTCCCGTGGCCGTGGGCCCTACACCGACATCGGTATCGTCAGCGCTCAGGGTGACCAACCCATCCACAACCTTACGAACAGCGGTTACTTCAGCACCAATCCTCGCTGGTCGAATGATGGGAACATCCTCCTCTACGCTACCGATAAGTATGGTATGCGCAACCACGCTTCGTGGGGCTCTATGAACGATATCATGGCGGTCTTCCTCAATCGTGCGGCTTATGAGAAGTTCCGCATGAACGACGAAGACCTCGCTCTCCTCGAGGAAGCCGAGAAGCAAGCCAAGGCTGACACTACGAAGACGAAGAAGGCTCAGCCTGCTAAGAGCACCAACGGTGTCATCGAATGGGACAACCTCGACCTGCGCACCGTACGCATCACCCCCGCCTCTTCGCGTCTCGGCGACTACATCCTCTCGTCGGACAACAAGAAGCTCTTCTACTTCTCCGCTACCGAAGCAGGTGAAGACCTCTGGGTCTATGATATGCGCAAGCACACGACGCAGCTGCAGAAGAAGATGAACCTCTCCTCTCCCTTCTTCGCTTCGGACAAGAAGGGCACGAAGCTCTTCATCCTCGGCGCTTCGCCCATGACGCTCGACCCCAAGACGGATGCCACGAAGCCCATCACGATGGCTGGCTACCGCCACATCGACCGCATCCGCGAGCGTGAGGTCATGTACGAAGAAGTCGTCCGCGAAGAAGAAGCACGCTTCTACCGCAAGGATATGCACGGCGTGAACTGGAAGAAGCTCACCGACCACTACCGCACCTTCCTCCCCTACATCGACAACAACCAGGACTTCGCCGAGATGCTGAGCGAACTCCTCGGCGAGCTGAACGTATCCCACACGGGCTCGGGTGCTCGCAGCTCATCATCGGCCTTCCCCACGGCTGAGCTCGGCGTCTTCGTCTCGCCCGTAGCTGGCTCCGGCGCTCTGCACGTCGACGAAGTCGTGGCAGGTGGCCCCTTCGACAACTCCCGCACGAAGCTGCAGAAGGGTAGCCTCATCACCGCCATCGACGGCGAGAAGCTCGAGGCAGGTAAGGACTACTTCCCCCTGCTGAATGATAAGGTAGGCAAGCGCCTCCTCGTCTCCTTCCGCACCGCCTCGGGCGAGCAGGTCGACGAAGTCATCCGCCCCATCTCCTCCTCTGCCCTCAATGACCTCCTCTACAAGCGCTGGGTCAAGCAGCGTGCCGAAGAGGTAGAGCGCGTATCGAAGGGTACACTCGGCTACGTCCACATCCCCTCGATGGGTGACCCCAGCTTCCGCACGGTCTACTCCGACGTCATGGGCAAGTACTATCAGAAGAAGGGTATCGTCATCGACATCCGCTACAACGGCGGTGGTCGTCTCCACGAGGATATCGAAGCCTTCTTCACGGGTAAGCACTACGCTGACCAGGTCGTCCGTGACCGCCAGTACTCGGAGATGTCCTCCCGTCGCTGGAATCGCCCCTCCGTCCTCGTCACCAACGAAGCTGACTATAGCAATGCCCACGGTACGCCTTGGGTCTATCAGCACCTCAAGGTCGGTAAGGTCGTCGGTATGCCCGTAGCTGGTACGATGACCAGCGTGAACTGGGTGACGCTCCTCGATCCTAGTGTCTACTTCGGGATCCCTGCCGTAGGAGATC
>ENA-OWLX01000876-OWLX01000876.1-metagenome-genome-assembly--contig:-NODE-876-length-11363-cov-5.099576_pt1 | contig 11363 bp, 10 predicted proteins | sample MGYA00245351_ERZ651106 | MGnify/ENA primary metagenome ERZ651106 (study PRJEB26857, sample SAMEA4031768) | metagenome | biome: human; feature: oral; material: saliva | place: Philippines | collected 2014... | reverse complement strand
TCACCGATTTGCTTTTCGATGGCAAAACCTATAAGGTGAAGGTACCGGTGAAATTGAACCTATACGGCTATTCGGCACCCGACAGTGTCAGTCCGGTCTTGTCGATGCGCGTGGAGCATCTCACCAAGGAATATTACAATTACCTCACCACCGTTTCCCTGCAAGGAGATGAGGTCATGGGGGCTTTTGCCGAGCCGGTGCATGTCTTTTCCAACGTGCAGGACGGCTATGGCATCGTGGGAGGGACGAACGTCAGCAAAGCGGAATACCAGCTTCCATTGGTAGAATCGCAACCCTATATGGAATGCGGAAGGGGTAATAATAAGCACATTTAGAAAAAAATACTATTTTTACGATATGGAAAAAAGTGGCTACATAGAAATCAGAATAACGGGTTCGAGGGGAAACCTTGAGCTTGCGCCTGATAATTATGATATTAGGGAAGTGATTGCTATGCTCGAAAATGCTGAAGGGCTACTTTATTCAGGCGACAAAAAAAACCGTCCCACAATTAGTTATAGAATAGAAGATGGCTCTGTAAGGCACATTTTTATCATATCCATGCAGTTTGTCATTGCCTTTAATGCCATAATAGGGCAAATTAATAAGTCGCAAAATATTGATTTTCTTGATGATAAAACTGCAAGAGCATTCGAAAACATACAAAATGTTGCCACGAGTAGAAATTATGTTTTTAGCATAAAAACATCTCTTAGTCAAACCAATGAATTGCAATTAGACAACGCGACACGTTTTTATAGGACAGAAGTATTTTGGGGGGATGCGGAATTTTATTTTTATGGGAAAGTTACTGATGCAGGAGGAAAAGACAGGGCGAACATACATCTTTCAACCGAAGAATTTGGAATATTAACCATTGAAACACCAAAAGCTTTTTTGGAAAATTACGAAGAGAATTTGCTTTATAAAAGTTTTGGCATTCGCGCCACTGGGAAACAAAACTCTGAAACAGGGGAGATTGATAAGTCGACCTTAAAATTTGTTGAACTAATTGAATATCATCCTCAATACGATGAGCAATATTTAAAATCACTTCGTGACAAAGCGAAGAAAAACTGGCTTGAATCAATCAACCCCGACAATTGGCTAAACGAAATACGAGGAGGTTATGACGCATAGAAAAGCAGTTTTGTTAGACACGAGTTTTTTTATTCGTTTTCTTAACGATAATGACCCTTTGTTTAACAATGCGGATGGATATTTCCGATACTTCTTGCAAAATGATATTGAAATGTGGATTTCGACCGTTAGCATTGCAGAATATTGCATAGGCGGTCATATTTCCGAATTGCCGTTGAAGAATTTAAAAATCGTACCATTTAACCTTAACCACGCACAACGGACCGGCGAGTTTGCAAAAATTGCTTTTCAGGAAAGAGGAAACAATAGGCTTCAAGTAAGCGATCGGAAAAACATTCCTAACGACACAAAACTTTTCGCACAAGCTGATTGTGAACAAGATATTGAATATTACCTATCTTCTGACAGCGAGAGTTTCAAGGTTTACAAGGCAATTAAAGAAAAAACTAATCCCAAGTTTCAATTTATTGATCTGCATGTGCCTTACAACCAAACTTTTGGCATCCTTGATTTGTAATGGCATTTTTTTGTTCTATTTGAATTATTCTTTAACCGTATCAACATAGAACAGTGCGAGCGTTCCGGCAGGTAAAGAACATGACCGATATTGAAAAGTTTATCATCCATGCTGACTTATCTTTCTAAATTAATACCAATTCTCGGCATAACAGAATAAATTGCGAAGCAAGTGCTTGAAAAAACAATATTTCGTTTTGTTCAGCGTCCGGTTTTTGTGCATATATTTGCCGAAATTTTTCTAACAATGAGCAGACAAAAATCTATTTTTATCTTCGTCCTGCTGTGCCTTTGCGGTAGTTTATGGGCGCAAAATAAGGTGACGGGTGTCATCGTTGATGAACGTTCCAATCAAGTTGTTCCTTTTGTGAATGCGGGACTGTTTCGCAGTGCCGATAGCGTGTTTGTTTGCGGTGCGGCTTCCGACGATAAGGGCGCTTTCACCCTTCAGAATGTCCCCAATGGCAGTTTCGAGTTGCGTGTTTCCGCCATCGGCTACCAAGTGTTCAAACGTCAGCTTGAAATCGCCGGAAATATGGACCTCGGCCGTTTGCCGCTGCAACAGGGCACGACAACGCTCGACGAAGTGGTGATAGCCGAAAAGCGTCCCTTGTTCTCGGTCGAAGGCGAAAAAAGCCTGTACAACGTGGCCGAAGACCCCAGCATACAGACGGGAACGGCTTCCGATGCCTTGCAGAACGCCCCGGGCGTGGAGGTGGATGTGGAAGGCAACGTCACGCTGCGTGGCACTTCGAGCGTGGAAATATGGGTGAACGACAAGCCCACGCACATGAATGCCGAAAACTTGAAGACCTATATCCAGCAGATGCCCGCCAACAGCATCGACCGCATCGAGGTCATCACCAATCCTTCGGCACGCTACGGAACGCAATCCGACGGTATCATCAACATCGTCACCAATGCCAAGATACAGCGCAACGAGTTTTTCAGCTTCGGTCTCAACGGCTCTACCATGCCTTTTGTGATGCCTTGGGCTTCGTATGTCTGGGCCAATGATAAACTTACGGTGAATGCCTACGTTAACGGGAACCTGATGCGGCATATCGGGACAGGTTCGTCCGACCGGAACATCTACAACGAAAACGGCATTTTGTCCAACCACCAGTACGACACTTCCTCGTTTAATAGCCGTAATGTCGGGGGCGGCGGATTCCTCAATATCAATTACGACTTCGATACCGCCAATTCCATTTCGTTCAACCTGATGGCATGGCCGTATTTTAACAGCAACATGGCCAGCTTCGCCACCCAACGCGAGATGTTCGACTCAATAGGCCATCCTTTTAATCCCGCCCATTTGACGGATTATTCCGTGATGAATAGTGGCAAGAACACGAGCGTGTTTGGCATGGCGAATATCTATTACCAGCATAAGTTCGACAACAAGGGACACAACCTTTCCTTGAGTTTTTCGTCCAATCTTTCAGGAAATCATGGTACGGAACGGTTTGTGAATACCTATGTGCAACCTGTTGAATACATCCGTGACCGTTATGAGAAGGGGAAAAGATTGAATGGGGGGCAAAACCTTGAAGTGATTTACAACCGCCCTTATTCCGAGAAAGGCGAGATTTCGGTAGGTTATGCCACTTCGTACTCCCCGAACCAAAACATGACCGTCGTGGATACCTTGGCCAACGGACAGTATGTGAACGACGATAAACGTTCCTATAGCTACAATGCCTATAGCTTTAACAATGAAGTGTTTATTACCTTGCAGCATAAGTTTGGCAACTTTACGGTGAAGCCGGGCCTCCGTGCAGGATATGAGTTTACAGGCATCCGTTATCCCGATGCTTCTTCTTATGACTCCACCTGGCGTTTCTTCAACCTTATGCCTTCGTTGCACCTGTCGTATCGCACCCAATCGATGCACAACTTTCAGGCCAGCTATTCGCGTCGCATTTCCAACCCGTCTTCCGATAACTTGAGTCCTTATATCATCTATCATGAAGAATCCTTCGGCAAGGGCAGTCCTGATTTGGAATCGGTGTTCACCGATGCCGTGGAGTTGAAATGGACGAAATTCTGGAACAATTTCGGCTCGGTGGGACTGACAGGATATTATCGAGGCAAATCCAATGAAATCAACACGATAACTGTTTCAAAATTTGACCCGCTTTACGGTCGTTTGGTGCCTTTTTCCTATCCTGTGAATGTGGGCAAGTCGTACAACGCCGGCACGGAGCTGATGGTGATGTACCGTCCGAGCGGCTTTTTCAACATCCGTTTTTATGCCAACTTGTATGATTCCTATCTCAAGACGGTTTATAGGGACAAGGAGGTTACGGGCGAAAAACTGACCTACAGCTTCCGGCTTAACGTTTGGACGAAACTGTGGAACCGTCTTGAAGTCCATGCTTCGGCCAATTACCGTTCGCCCACCATGTCGCTCTTTGCCGAACGCCGTGGGATGTACGGCATCAATTGCGGAATGCGCGCCGACTTCTTCGACTGCCGGATGTCGGTGTTTTTCAATGCACGCGACATTTTCAACTGGAACAGCTTCGGCGAATCGGTCAGCAGCCCTTATGTGCAGTCCACTAACACTTTCAAGTTCAATTCGCGCAGCGTGAGTCTCGGCGTGACTTTCCGTTTCGGTAAGATGGAACTTGAAAGCAAAGCGCGTCAAGGAAGCGAAGCCGACGGGGCGCAGATGGGCGGAATGTGATGACAGATAGGCAGTTGTAGCAACGCTGCCATATCTTTTCTCGCATTCGGCATTTTCTGAAAATTATCTGCTGAAAAAACCTTATTTTTGCATGTTTTAACAGGCAGAAAAAGGTGCAAATCGAGTTTTATTACAACGGGATAGCTTTCATCGTGTTGGCGTGTTTCGCCATGATGTTACTCATACAATTGGTATATCTATGGGCGGTGTATGCGCGTGTGGCCTTCTATAGACGTAAGGAGACTCCAAAGCATAGCGAAGCTTTGGAACCGATTTCGGTGGTGGTGTGCAGCCGTGACAACTATCAAAGTCTCAGCGAACTGCTGCCCGCTTTGCTTCGACAGGATTATCCCGACTTTGAAATCGTGGTGGTGAACGATTGTTCTCAAGACGAAACGGAACTTTACCTGAAAGAGATGGAACTGCGTGATCCGCGGATCAAACCCGTGCACCTTCGTCAGCATCTGAATTTTTTCAGCGGAAAAAAATTCCCTCTTTCCATGGGCATCAAGTCGGCACAACACGACCTGCTGGTGTTTACCGAGCCGGGCAGCCTTCCTGTCGATGACCATTGGCTGCGGAGCATTGCTGATGGCTATCATGACCATACGGAGGTATTGATAGGATACAGCCCATACCGTCCACAAAACAACCTGCTCAACCATTTGGTGCGTTTTGACGCGTTGTATGGCGGCATACAGTACCTTTCGGCGGCACTTTCAGGACATCCTTTCATGGGTTTAGGATCCCATCTTTCCTATCGTAAAGGTTTGTTTTACAGAAATAAAGGCTTTACTTCCCACTATTCCATTCCCGTTGGTGACGACGATCTATTTGTCAATCAGGTTGCAAAGCGCAACAACACTTCCGTGTTCATCGATGCAGAGCATACCGTTGTCACCGTTCCTCCGGCTTCGTTTGGACTATGGATGCGCAATAAGGCGAGGCGGTATTATTCCGCGACCTTGTATAAAGCGAGAGATCGCCGACGTATGACGTTACAGGCAGGGTCGCATTTTTTGTTGTATGCTTGTTTCATTGCCTTGTTGCTGCTCTCTCCAGCTTTTACCATTGTTGGCGCTGAGGTGCTATATCTTCCCATTATTGCCGTGCTGTTTCTGTTATACTATGCCAGCCAGATGGTGGTTTTTGGTGGTGCGGCGAAACGCTTAGGAGAAAAAGGGTTGTTGCCCGGATTGGTCTTTTATGATTTGTTCCAGGCTTTGATGACACCATTGTTTCGGCTACTTGGTCGTTTCCGGCTGGGTGTGAAAAGATGACGGGATAGTCAGGGAAAGAAAGTGGAAATGGTCCGAAAAAGTCATTCAAATGTCGCTTCTGATGCAGGCGTCGATATGCCTGACTTGCTGTAGGAGTTCGGCTTCATCATCGTCGTTATCGTGCCGGATGATGTATTGCGAACGGATGATTTTCTTTTCTTCAGGCCATTGCCGTTGTATGCGGGAGCGTATGGCGTTTTCATCGCAACGGTCACGGCGCATCACGCGGTGGATGCGTGTGGATTCGGGAGCCGACACCATGATGACGGCATCGAATAATCCTTCCAAGTGTTTTTCAAAGACAAGAGCCGATTCAAAAAGAACGTAGGGGGCGTTCTGCTGGTCGCACCATTCTGTAAACCAATTCGTTAATGCAGGGTAGAGCGTGCGCTCGACAAAACGGCGTGCTTCGTCATTCTGAAAGATAAGCTGCGCCAGATAAGCGCGGTTCAGTTGGCCGTGCTGGTCGTAGCACGCATCGCCAAGTCTTTGGGTGATTTGTGATTTTATTTTCGGAATGTCGTAGAGTTTTTTCGCTTCCGTGTCGGAATAGAATACGGGGATACCCATCCGCTCAAACAGGGCACACACCCAGGTCTTGCCACTGCCAATATTGCCGGTAATGGCGATTTTTTTCATCGTACAATAAGGTATTCCACTTTTTTCGGAGCGACATTCAGCACTTTTACGTGCTGTGGAATCTTTGTTAGGGAAACATCGAGCAAAGGCTGAATGGAATCGGTGCCGTTTGAACGCAGTACTTCAATTTTGAAAGATTCCGGCTTGATGTTGGGATAGTCCTTGATGGCCACAAGGCATTTCACGTCGATGGTTTCGGGAAAGAAACGCATGGGAATGTTGTCGGGTGGCGTCACCGGGACTTTGAAATCGGTCTCGGTGTATTTTTCGATGTCGATGTTGACGACGGCTTCGGTGATGTTGGAGCGTACTTGTCCGTTGCCAAAATCCAAGGGCAAGGTCTCATTGATGGGTGCGTTAGCGTTGATTTTAGAGATGGGGGAGGTGTAAACCGCCGTCATCGTGTCGATGATTTTTTCAGGACCGAAAATAGTTACGGAAGGCGGGATGATTGTCGGTTGACCGTAAACCTTATACTGTCGCTGTGTTTTGATGTTGACCGGCACTTTGACCTGTACGACTTTAGAATGAAGATTCTCCATGCCGAAATAAATCACCGCGTCGTTCATCACGATGTCGCTGGGATTGATGTTGAGCAGGTCGGCGATTTGGGCGGCAACATACTGGCTGCTGATGGAAAAAGAAGTCTCCGAGACCGCGTGGTAAGGCACTGCGCTAAGCCGGATGTCAACGATACGGTTTTGTGGCCGTATCAGATTGTGGCGCAAGGTGCGGAAACCATTGGTGACGAAAGAGAGGTTGACGGTCTGTTCGGGTGTGGAGATGCACTTTTCGACGGGGATGTCGAGATAGCGGATGGCGAAGGCGGTCTGCGTGGAATACTCTTTTGACAGTTTGACCATCAGCCACAGGGTGGCAGAGATGAGCAGAAAAATGAAAAAGGAGAGATGCCCTTGTATCCATTGGAGCAAAGTCTTCCTTTCCTTTAGATTTTCGTTCTGCCGGGTTGGTGATGCAACGTTATCCGAACTTTCCATGTTGCCGCATACTTATGCCCAATCCTGCTTTTGCCGTTTGATGGAAAAAGCAGGAAGGGCATGCGTGAGGTTTATTTTAGCCTTGTCCTACTTGTGAGCTGTTTTGCACGAGTGCCGATTTCTCAATTTCGACAGTAATGTCAGGAGCAATCGAGAGCATCACAGTGGTTTCTTTCACTTCCACGATGCGACCGTGAAAACCGCCGATGGTGACCACCTTGTCGCCTTTTTTCAGTTCGTTGCGGAACTTGGCCTGTTCTTTGGCGCGTTTCGTCTGGGGACGGATGAAAAACAACCAGAAGATGACCACGAGAAGCAGAATGAAAATAATATTCATCCAGCCCGTTTTTCCGGCGTTAGGAGCATCGGCTAATAAGATAAATAAGATAGTTAATAGATTCATTTCTCAAGAATTGTTGGTTAATAAATAGATTGTTATTAGATGTTTGCTTATTAATATTTATCGGCCGTCAGCACGTTGGCCTTGATGCGTAGCACGGTGCTCGACGGGTTTGTGTTGGATGTCACGGTGAGCGAACGGGTCTGGATGTCGTGGTGCCCTTTGCTGTCGTAAGTGGCTTTGATGGTGCCTTTTTTGCCCGGGGCGATAGGCTCCTTGGAATATTCGCCTACCGTGCAGCCACAGGAGGTGTTCACTTTGCTGATTAGCAACAGAGCATTACCCGTGTTGGTGAAATGAAAAGTGTAGGACACCACTTCGCCTTGCAGCAGTTTGCCGAAGTCGTGTTCCGTCTTGTCAAAGGTGATTTCGGCTGCTTTTCTGCCGGTTTTTTCTGCCGACTTCGGATTTGTAATCAAATCGGTGGAAAGCTGTTTGCCGTTTCCGTTGTTGCACGCCGAAAGAACCGTCATTGTCAGTAATAGGGCAATCGGAATAAAATGTCTCATTGGGTATTGTTTTATTGTGTCGTTATTTTCTGAGATTATGAATGTCACATTGTAAGAGCGTTTATCTTACCTCCCGCTTCCCACAATGGCAACGGAGCCGCGGTAGGTGGCGTCGGCTTTCTGACCGTGGCATTTCAGCACATAGAAATAGGTGGCATCGGGCAGGTTGCCGCCGTCCCAGTCGTTCTGATAGTTGTTCGACTGATAAACGATGCGTCCCCAGCGGTTGAAAATGACCAAATTGGAGGACTGGTAATAGGTGTTCAGCGGCTTGTAATTGTCGTATTCATGGTCGCCACCCCTTGAGCCTTCGTTTCCAGGAACATCGCTGCTTTCGTCAAGGCTGATGATGAATGTGTCGTTGATGCCGTCGCCATTGGGCGTAAACACGTTGGGAATCTTCAGTTTGACTGGCATCACGGTGATGTTCTTGGTGTAGGTGGTGTCGCAGCCTTGTGCGTTGAACACTTTTAGCTGCACCGCATAGTCGCCTTCGTTGATATAGGTAAAGGAAGGTTTTTCTTGGGTGGACGTGAGATTGAGCGAGGACTCGAGAATCCAGTAGAAGTTGCTGAGGTCCACAACGCTGTCGCTTGGAACGCCGCCCAAAATCGATTTGTTTTCAAAGGAATAGGTGACATGCGGGTTCTGTCGGTAAACCGTATCCGACGGATCGGCTTTGATGGCGATGATGGGGTTGATGTAGCCTTTGGGATAGACGCTGTCCCATTGCACGCAGCCGCGTCCGTCGGTCACCTTGATGCCGTAAGGCGTGTAGGCTTTCAGACCGATGGCGAGGGCCGAGTTGTTAGGGGCGATGTGGAGCGGACTGATGTTCCATTCATAGCTGTAAGGCTCTACCGACCCGGAGGCTTGCGCCAGCACTTGTGCGGTTTGCCCGTTTTCTTCCATGTTGTTGCTGCACGTCAACTGAATCTGGTTGAAGTCAATGCTAAAACGCGGCTTCACTTCGACGGTAAAGGGTGCTGATTCGCATATCGTATTGCCACTGAGATCCATGACCTTGACGGAGTATTGGGTTGTCTGATACGGACGTACCGTAATGTTGTTTGTCGTTTCACCCGTATTCCAAAGGTAGGTGCGCTGGTAATCGTTCGGGACACTGAGAGTCACCGCCGATTCGCTGCATACAGGCAGGGTGGCGTTGCAACTGATCTCACAAGGCGACTGGGCTTGCACGTGCGAAACGGTCAGCCAAGCGGCCATGAGAAGAAACAAGACTTTGGATATGGTTGTGAATGGTTTAATACACATTGTATCTTCAATATATGATTGGCAAAAATAGTAAAAAATCGGTTTGCCTTTCGACATCCCTTCAAATAACGCTGCATTTTTCAATTCATTGTAAGAAATCAAAACCGTTTCTCAAAAAAGTTGTATTTTTGCGTTTCAGAAAAATCTTGTCAAAAATAAAGCAAGAAGATGATGAGAAGTGATTCGGTTTGCAGAGGTGAAGATGTAAGGATGGATGGTGGGTGAGGCGGCCAAGGCGCTTCAATGCAATCCGGTATCCGGTTTGCCGTAAGTGGAAATATATAAAATATATACAAGTAATACCTAATCATAATGAAAGAATTGAACGATTTTCCAGAAACATAAAATCACAGTCATTAATTTGATTGTGATTTTTTTGTTACAATTTTTTTAGAAAGGCAGTTGATATGAAAAGTGTTGAAAGTTGGCAAACCGAAAAAGACGACAACAAAGAAATTGATGTTGTAATGGGCAAAAATATAGTATTAAGTTCTGAAATAGAAAAAATAAGACTAAGACTTGAGAATAAGTTGAGATTGTTCTTTAATGAGTGGTTTTTACACAGAAATGAAGGTATTTATTGGATTAAAAGAAACGAAAATAACGGACAGATAGGAAATTTGCTGGAAAAGTTTAATATTGAAACTCAAGTAAAGGAAACTATCTTGGCAGATGAAGATGTTGCAGAAATAACAAAATTTGAAAGTGATTTTAAAAATGGAACTGGAAATTATAATTTTGATGTAGAGATATTGTTAAAAAATGGAAAAACTTTGACAATTTAGGAAAGGGGGAACAATGGATTTTGGAGTAACGGATACAGGATTTGTATTAAAAAGTTTTTCAGATATTATGAAAGATATAGAAAAACGATACAAAGTAAGGCTACAGGATAATGAGTACACGCTTGACTTTAATACGCCCGAAGGGATTCATTCTGAAGCAATAGGATTTGAGTTATCAAAGTTATGGGAAGAGCTTTTGGACTTTAACAATCAAATGAATCTAAATACAGCAACTGGAATTTATTTGGACTATTTCGGAACTTTGTTAAGAACTCCAAGAAATCCAGGAGCATATGCAACTGGACAGGTAAAAATAACAGGAGAAAAGAATAGAGTTATACCAGCACAAACTATTATAAAATACGCTGAAAAGGAATACAGATTGTTATCTAACGTTACCTTGGATAAGCTGGATAATAACGAATATTACGGAGTAGGATTTATTCAGGCGGTTGAAATTGGAGACGAGAGCAATATTACAAGTGATGTTTCGTTTACGACTGAATATGGCGGAGTTGCCAAGATTACAAACGATGTCGATATAACTGGTGGAGCAGATGATGAAAAGGACAGTCTTTACAGGGCGAGATTAAAAAGAAAACAGACTGTCGAACAGACTGCGACACATTCAGCTTTGTATAACGGACTTATGGCACTGGAAAATGTAAAAAATGTATTGATATTAGATCCTGAAACAGAGCCAGCAACAGAAGCTGGAACTATCAAAATATTTCTCGAAGGAACTCCTGATGACAAGATTTTTGAAACTATATTGGATTTGAAGGCGGATGGGATATTGACTCTTGCAGATTCTAATGCACAGACTTTTGAGAAGAAACTGAAAAGAGATGTGTTTGAGAGAAAAATAATCTATAACATTATCAAATACAGCACATTATTAATTAAAGTGGAAGTTCTGGAAGTGAAGAACTCTGATGAAAAAGATAACCGTTGGACACAACAAATAAAGAAAGAAATATTGAACTATATAAATAATCTTAAAACAGGGGAATCTATCAGCTATTTAAAAACGTATTCAGAAATTTTGGGAATTGACGACATAAGAAAAATTAATCTAAAAATGGGATTAACAGAATCCAGCGTAGCAATTCAAAATTTTGATAAAGTTTTCAATGTTCCAGTAGGGCAAAAATTTCAAATAAATGAA
>ENA-OWLX01000873-OWLX01000873.1-metagenome-genome-assembly--contig:-NODE-873-length-11382-cov-8.493511_pt1 | contig 11382 bp, 8 predicted proteins | sample MGYA00245351_ERZ651106 | MGnify/ENA primary metagenome ERZ651106 (study PRJEB26857, sample SAMEA4031768) | metagenome | biome: human; feature: oral; material: saliva | place: Philippines | collected 2014 | study... | reverse complement strand
ACAGCTGCGCCGTCAGCCGCCCCTCGTGTTCGCGGGCGAGGTCGATGACCTGCGCACGTGGATGGGTGCGGCGTCCCGCGGCGAGGCCTTCGTGCTGATGGGCGGAGACTGTGCCGAAACCTTCGCGGAGGCGACCGCCGATCACGTGCGTTTGAAGATCCAGACGCTGCTGCAGATGGCTGTCGTCCTGACGTACGGCGCGTCGCTGCCGGTCATCAAGGTCGGTCGTATCGCGGGGCAGTACGCCAAGCCTCGTTCCTCCGACCTGGAGACGCGCGACGGCGTGACGCTGCCGAGCTATCGCGGCGACGCGGTCAACTCGTTCGAGTTCACTCCCGAGGCGCGCGAGCCCGACCCGCAGCGCCTCCTGTCCCTGTATAACCATGCGGCGTCGACGCTGAACCTGATCCGCGCCTTCACGAAGGGCGGCTATGCGGATCTGCGGCAGGTACACCGTTGGAATCAGGGCTTCATGTCGAATCCGGCGTATGCGCGCTACGAGTCGCTGGCCGCCGACATTCACCGCGCGATCAAGTTCATGGGAGCAGCGGGCGTTGATTTTGAGACGCTGCGCGACGTGGACCTGTATTCCTCGCATGAGGCTTTGCTTCTGGAGTATGAGTCGGCGATGACGCGCATTGATTCGCGTACGGGCGAGCCCTACAATACGTCTGCCCACTTCCTGTGGGTGGGGGAGCGGACGCGCGAGGAGGAGGGCGCTCATATCGAGCTGCTGTCGCGCGTGCGTAACCCGATTGGGGTCAAGCTTGGTCCGTCCACGACACGCGATCAGATGCTCTCGCTCATCGACCGCCTCAACCCGGATGGCGAGGAGGGACGCCTGTCCTTCATCACGCGCATGGGTGCGGAACGCATCCGTGAGGTGCTGCCTCCGCTGCTTGAGGCGGCGCGCGAGGATGGCCGACCGATCACGTGGATGACGGACCCGATGCACGGCAACACGATCACGTCGTCGACCGGATATAAGACGCGTCGTTTTGAGACGGTCATGGACGAGGTCCGTGGCTTCTTCGAGGCGCACGAAGCAGCGGACACTGTGCCGGGCGGCCTGCATGTCGAGCTCACCGGTGACGACGTCACCGAGGTGATTGGCGGCTCCGAGCATATCGACGACGAGTCGCTGCGTGATCGTTACGAGACGCTCGTCGATCCTCGTTTGAATCATCAGCAGAGCCTGGAGATGGCATTCCAGGTCGCTCAGTATCTGGCGAAGGGTTCCTCCCACGAGGAGTGAGCTATCGCGGATAGAGGATCCCCGGCCTCGTTCATTTATTCATGTGGACGAGGCCGGGGATCTTTCTGTGCTCGAGGCACCCCGCGTGTGGTGAGCGCGGCGAGCGGCGGATAGTCGCCGCGCCGTGGCGTCACATGACGGAGATCGTCACGGTCGATCCCTTCTTGACCTTGCTGCCGCCGGCGGGGTTGGACGAGCGCACGGTGTTGAAGAAGCCTCCGAGGATCAGGTCTTCCTGGACGGTGAGCCCGGCTCCTTCGAGCTTGTTGCGTGCTTCCTGACGCTGAAGGCCGACGACGTCGGGAACGGTGACCATCTCGGGTCCCTTGGATACGGTGTAGGAGACGGAGTCGCCACGGTACACGGTGGAACCCTCGCGGGTCTGCTGGGAGATCACCTGTCCCTCGGGGACTGTGTCGGAGTAGGCCTCGGTGGGTGAGGCGACGAGGCCGAGGGCTTCGATCGAACTCTTGGCGGCGGAAGCACCCTTACCGGTCAGGGTGGGCACGGTCCGGGGTTCGCGGCCCTTGGATAGGACGACGTCGACCGTGGAGTCGTGGGCCATGGAGGTGCCCGCTGCGACGGACTGGGAGATGACCTGACCTGGGGGAACGTCTTCGGAGTAGGCATCAGTGACAGCGCCCAAGGCAAGCCCGGCGTCTGTCAGGGTACGCGAGGCCTCGTCCTGTCCCTTTCCGACGACGTTTGGAACGTCCTTCATGTCGATGCCCTTGGAGACGTACAGCTGGACGTTCGTGCTCTTATGCACGGAGCTGCCGCCGTCCGGGTCGGAGTGGGTGACAATGCCGGATTGGACGTCGTCAGAAAACTCCTCTTCAACGGAAGAAGCCAGTCCGATGGCACCCAGGTCTGCCTGCACGTCTGTCAGGTCCCGTCCCGTTGTGGTGGGCATCGTCAGGTAAGAGCCGGGACCATACTCGGTCCACCACCAGCTCCCGCCGAAGCTGGCGGCGACGATGAGCAGAAAGGCGATGACAGCCAGGAGTATCGCTCGCGTGGACATCTTCGCAGGAAGTTCGCCCGCGGAAGGGGTCTCGGTCGAGGTGGAGGTATGCACGGTGGTGACGGCGGTCGCGGCGGGGACAGGCATCGCGGCGGGCACGGGCATCGCTTGCGTGAGCTGGGTGGGCATGACCTCCGTGTTCAAGGCGGTTGTCCCGGAACCGCTTCGGCTGTCCTCGCGTGCTACCTCGGCGCGGCGGTTGGCAATGTCGGAGGGAATGGATGCTGCAGCCCGTGCCACCAGGTCGAGGGCGTCGGACGCGTCGGTGCATCGGTTCGCGGGGTCGCGTGCGGTGAGCGCGGCGACGAGGTCGTCGATCTCGCGGGGAATCCACGGAAGGCCGGCCGAGGGGCTCGGAACGTCGTCCGAGACGTGGTGGTGGACGATCTGCAGGGGTGATTCGTCAGCCCACGGCACGGCACCGGTGAGCATCTCGTAGAGCATGATGCCGACGGAGTACAGGTCGGAGCGTGCGTTAGCTTCGGTGGTCAGAACGATCTCGGGCGCGATGTAGGCGACTGTTCCCAGCATGTTGCCCGTGGCGGACGTCGACCCTTTCGAGACCGCGCGAGCCAGGCCGAAGTCGGCGACCTTCGCGGGGCCATCGGTGGGAACAAGAATGTTCTCGGGTTTGATGTCGCGGTGGATGACGCCCATGCGGTGGGCTGCGCGCAGAGCTTCGAGGATGTCGGTCGTGTAGCGCAGTGCCTGCGGAATCGTGAACGCGCCCTGGGCATTTAGGAGTGCGCGCAGGTTGGTCCCATCGATGAGCTCCATGACGAGGAAACCCTGGCCTGAGACGACTCCCTGGTCGAAGACAGAGACGACGCCCGGGTGAACGATGCGGGCTGCGGCGCGCGCCTCTCGGTGGAAGCGCTCGACGAAGGCATCGGATTCAGCGAGGTAGGGGTGCATGACCTTTAGGGCCACGGGTCGCTCCAGGCGTTCGTCCTGGGCGACGTATACGGTCGCCATGCCGCCGCGCGCCAGTCTGCGCGTGACCCGGTATCGCTGATCAATCAGGCGGCCGATCAGTGGGTCAGTTTGGTCGTGTGTTTTCTCGTCGCTCACTGTGTTGATTCTATGGGAGTTTTCGGCAAATCATTGGAAGTGTAGACACCGGTGCGGCGCAGCGATGCGGTAGTGTTGCGGTCATGACCAGTGCTGATATGACCCTGTTATCCACCGACGAGGTGTGCCGTCTGCTCGGTATTGAGGAACGCCGCCTCAAACAGCTGATTCGTGACCGCGTCCTGATCGAGGCCCGCTTCGCATCCGGCGAACGCGGGGTACCCCGCGACATCATCGTGAAGGGTGAGAACGGCTGGGAACCGCTGCCCTTCCTGCAGGGGACGCTGACCCTCCTGGCCGATGACGGCTTTACGCCCGAGGAGTCCCTGGCCTGGTTGTACACCGTGCAGGACGAGCTGGGTGAACGCCCCATCGACGCGCTCACCTCGGGTCGTCACCACCGCGTCAATCGCATCGCCTCGACCCTGGCGTTCTGATGCCCTCGCCTCCCGGTGTCTAGGCGCGCCGGGCGGTGAGGATATCACAGAGTTCACGCAGCATGGCGGATGCCTTGTCGCCGAAGGCTGACGCGTCAAGCGCGCGGTGTCCTTGTGCGACGAGGTTCGCAATTTCAGCCTCGTGTGCGTTGCGTCCGTTGCGTTCGACGATCTGTGTCGCGACCGCGATCTCGTCGGCCGAGGCCTCAGCAACCCCGAGTACGTTCGCGAGAGCTGTGCGCTCGGCGGGGGAGGAGGCCGCCCAGGTCAGGGCAAGCAGGACGGTTCGCTTGCCCTCGCGCAGGTCGTCCCCGGCCGGCTTGCCGGTGACTGTTGGGTCTCCGAAGACGCCGAGGTCGTCGTCGCGCAGCTGGAAGGCCAGCCCCCAAGGCGTCAGGATTGCATCGAGGGTGTCGGTCAGTTCGTCGATGACGTGTGTCGAGTTGGCTCCGCAGATCGCGCCGAGCTGGGCGGGACGCACGACGGAATAGTGTGCGGACTTGTGCAGGGCGACATCGAGGGAATCGGCTGCGCTCAGCGCGTCGGCGCGCCGGGGGTCCAGCGGACTCTGTTCGGCCATGATGTCGAGGTACTGGCCCAGTGCAACCTCAGCGTGCATGTCGGCGAAGCTGCGAGCGAAAGCGCGCGCATTCGCTTCGGGCAGGTCCAACGCCTGTTCGTCGGCCTCGGCGCTCGCTGCCGAGAAGAGGAAGTCTCCTACGAGAATCGCGGCGTTGCGGCCAAAGGTCCCTGATGACCCGATCCATCCCGCGCCCCGGTGGAGGTCTGCGAGGCGGCGGTGAGGCGTCGGTGCACCGCGCCGCTCATCCGCATGATCGATGATGTCGTCGTGGACGAGGGCGCTGGCCTGGTAGAGCTCAAGTGCGGCTGCCAGGTGGGGCAGGCGCGCCTCCGACAGGGGCCTGCCCGAACTCAGTGACCAGCCGACGTGGGCCATGAGAGCGCGGAAGCGTTTGCCTCCTTCCGCCGAGGAAACTACGGCCTCGGAGAATGCGGACGAGCGCGGTGTCGCGCCCGCGCGGGCAAGGAGGCGTGCCAGGGCGGTCGTGGTCGCCTCGTCGATGTGGGGACGCAGCACGGAGAAACTCTTGCTCAGACTCATGTGGTCACTGTAACTGACGGGCGAGGGTACGCGCGGGCCTTAGGCAGGGAAGCGTCACACCTACCGTCAGGAAAACTACCGAGCAAAGCACTAAACTGGTGATGGTATGCCGATTTGCAATCGGCGCTGTTTTGCATACCCATCAATGAAAGGGACCCGTGTGAGTGCATCGCGCGCTTCGGCAAAGGACTCCGCGACGACTGAGGACGCCCCGGAGGTGAAAGCCCTCGCGAGGAAGACGACGCGCACCAGGAAGGCCGCGTCGACTGCGAAGGCTGAGGCAGCCTCGGGCACCGAGGAGAAGAAGCCCGCCGCCAAGAAGTCCGCCGCGAAGAAGGCTCCCGCGAAGAAGGCCGCTCCCAAGAAGACCGCGAAGCAGGCAGCGGAGGGTGCCGAGGAGAAGAAGCCCGCCGCCAAGAAACCTCGCGGCCGCAAGAAGAAGGACGCGGAGGTTGTCGAGGAGGTGACGCCGGATCTCGAGGTCGCGGAAGAAGAAGACTTTGATCCCACGGGCGAGGACCTTGAGGATCCGGACCTGGGCACCGATACCGACGACGAGGATGTGACCGAGGGCGAAGAGGAGCCTGAGGAAGAAGAGACGAAGGCAGCCGAGGGTGCCGCGCTGCGCGAACGCACGAACGCCGGCATTCACGTCAAGGGTGGATTCGTCGTCTCCGACTCTGACGAGACCGACGAGCCCGTCCAGCAGGTGACGGTCGCTGGCGCGACCGCCGACCCTGTGAAGGACTACCTCAAGCAGATCGGCAAGGTCTCCCTGTTGAACGCCGAGCAGGAAGTCGACCTGGCCCGCCGCATCGAGGCTGGCCTGTACGCCGAGTACAAGCTGAAGAACCAGGCCGACGAGATGACCAGCCGCGAGCGTCGCGAGCTGCACTTCCTGGCCCAGGATGGTCAGCAGGCGAAGAACCACCTGCTCGAGGCCAACTTGCGTCTGGTCGTGTCGCTGGCTAAGCGCTACACCGGTCGCGGCATGCAGTTCCTGGACCTCATTCAGGAAGGTAACCTCGGTCTTATTCGCGCGGTCGAAAAGTTTGACTACACGAAGGGGTACAAGTTCTCGACCTACGCCACGTGGTGGATTCGTCAGGCGATCACCCGAGCGATGGCTGACCAGGCTCGCACGATCCGCATCCCCGTGCACATGGTTGAGGTCATTAACAAGCTTGCCCGTGTCCAGCGCCAGATGCTGCAGGACCTGGGTCGTGAACCCACCCCCGAGGAACTGGCGAAGGAACTCGACATGACTGCCGAGAAGGTCGTCGAGGTCCAGAAGTATGGCCGTGAACCCATCTCGCTGCACACTCCGCTGGGCGAGGACGGCGATTCGGAGTTCGGTGATCTCATTGAGGATTCCGAGGCTATCGTGCCTGCCGACGCCGTATCCTTCACCCTGCTTCAGGAACAGCTCCACCACGTCCTCGACACGCTGTCGGAGCGCGAGGCCGGCGTCGTCTCCATGCGTTTTGGCCTGGGTGATGGCCAGCCTAAGACGCTCGATGAGATCGGTAAGGTTTACGGCGTCACGCGTGAGCGCATCCGCCAGATTGAATCCAAGACGATGTCGAAGCTGCGTCACCCCTCGCGTTCGCAGGTGCTGCGCGACTACCTCGACTGACGTACATCGTACATACATGGGGGCCAGGAACGTGTGTTCCTGGCCCCCATGACAACATCGTCACAATGCTGTCAGCTTCGGGTGGCTTCGTCGCATTAAATGGGGTTGGTAGGGCAGGATGAAGACATGCTTGAGGGTACGCTGATTCTCGTTGTGACTGTCATTCTGGTTATCGTCGTCGCGGCCGGTGTTGTGGCCGTCCTCGCGCTGTCGCGACGCAGCGCCGACGACTGGAAGGGTGTCATCAAACGTGAGCGCGAAGAAATCACGCAGGATGTGCGCACGCATTCCTTACCCAAGCGTGCCTCGTCGTCTTCCGATGGGCCTGTCGTTCCGCGTACGGCGTCACTGGATGCTCTTTTGAGCACTGCTGACTCTTCTAACGCGTACTTCGATGCTGATCGGCTGCCCGGCGTTGATCGCCTCGAAAATGTCACCGGGCGTGTCAGTGGTCGGTTCGACCGCAGCGGTAAGGAAAACAAGCGCGGTGGCGGCTCGCGAGGCAAGGCGCAGGGTCAGTAACACACCCGGCGAGACTCACGCTTTCATCCGGATGCGTCCATGGGGGATAATGGCCCCATGGACGCATTTGTTTCATTCCTTCAAACGCCGTGGGCAGTCGTCGTCGGCCTGGTGCTCGCCGTGCTGGTCGGCCTGGTCATCCGCCTGGTCGTCAGCTCGCGTCAGCGCCCGTCCGACGATGTTTCGGTCCCGGCCCAGCCCCAGGTGCCCGCCACCGGCGAGAGCCCAACGCCGACGCAAGCCGATGAGGAAAGCCCAGAGCGGCCTCGCGCCGGCCCCGAGGCGTCGGAAGAGTCCGCCGCCCCGGCTGAAGCGGAGATCACCGCCGAGCCGACCGTCGAACGGCCCGAACCCGTGCGCGGGCGCATGGAGCGCCTGCGTGAACGTCTCGCTTCCTCCGGCGCACTTGGCCGCGCGATCCTCGGAGTTCTCAGCCGAGGCCAGCTCAGTGCCGCAGACTGGGAAGAAATCGAGGAGTCCCTCCTCATCGCGGACCTCGGCTTGGAGGCGACCGATTCCCTCATGGAGGCGCTCAAGCGCCGCGTCGCCGTCGAGTCCACGACTGACGAGGCTCGCATCCGTGAGATCTTGCGCGAGGAACTCCTGGCCCTCGTCGGCCCCGACATGGACCGCTCTCTTGATCTGACCCGCCCGGAGGCGGACGGAACATCTAAGCCAGCTGTCGTCCTCATGGTTGGTGTGAACGGTACCGGCAAGACGACGACCGTCGGTAAGCTCGCGCGCATCCTCGTCGCGGAGGACAAGTCCGTCCTCCTGGGCGCTGCTGACACGTTCCGCGCCGCCGCCGCCGACCAGCTCGCCACGTGGGGCGAGCGTGTGGGCGTCGACGTTGTGCGAAGCGACCGAGAAGGTGCCGACCCGGCATCCGTCGCCTTCGAGACTGTGCGCGAGGGCATTGCGCGCGACGTCGACGTCGTCCTCGTCGACACGGCGGGCCGTCTGCAGAACAAGTCCACACTCATGGATGAGCTTGGCAAGATCAAGCGCGTCATGGAAAAGCAGGCCCCCGTCTCCGAGGTCCTCCTGGTCCTGGACGCCACCACCGGCCAGAACGGTATGAAGCAGGCGGAGGTGTTCGCGCAAGCGACCGGAGTGACTGGCATTGTGCTGACCAAGCTTGACGGATCCGCGAAGGGCGGCATCGTTGTCTCGGTCCAGCGGGCCCTGGGCGTTCCCGTGAAGTTTGTCGGTCTCGGCGAAGGTGCGGACGATCTGGCACCCTTCGACCCGCAGGGTTTCGTCGATGCGATCGTGGGCCGCGCCTAAGCACCCACTCGCCACGTCACTATCCTCGGCCCCGGTCACACGACCGGGGCCGAGGTGCGCTAACCTGACCTAGTACTGTAGCCATCTTGGGAGAACACACGTGTTTGGAAACCTGTCAGACCGCCTGACCCAATCCTTCCGCACCCTGCGCAGTCGTGGGGTCCTGACCGAGTCCGACGTCGATCAGGCGATTTCCGATATCCGCCGCGCCCTCATCGAGGCGGATGTCGCCCTTCCCGTCGTCCGTCAGTTCACCTCCCAGGTTCGCGAGAAGGCCTACGGTGCGGCCCGCTCCAAGGCTCTCAACCCCGGCCAGCAGGTCGTCTCCATCGTCCACGACGAACTCGTTGAGATCCTGGGTGGTGCCACCCGCGAACTGACCTTCGCGGAGTCCGGTCCCACAGTCTTTATGCTCGCCGGCCTTCAGGGTGCCGGTAAGACCACCTTGGCCGGAAAGCTCGGCAAGTGGCTGCGTGAGGAAGGCAAGACCGTCCTCCTCGTGGCGTCCGACCTCCAGCGCCCTAACGCCGTTCAACAGCTTCAGGTCGTCGGCGAGCGCGCCGGCGTCAAGGTGTGGGCTCCCGAACCCGGCAACGGTGTGGGCAACCCCGTCGAGGTCGCACGCAGCGGTGTTGAGTTCGCCCGCCAGAGCGGCATCAACGTCGTTATCGTCGATACCGCCGGCCGCCTCGGCGTCGACCAGGAGATGATGGACCAGGCGATTGCGATTCGCGATGCCGTCAACCCGCACGAGATCATGTTCGTCCTGGATGCCATGGTTGGTCAGGACGCGGTGTCTACGTCGATGGCATTCCGCGATGGCGTCGGATTTACCGGCGTGGTCCTGTCCAAGCTGGACGGCGACGCACGAGGCGGTGCCGCCCTGTCTGTGCGCGGCGTGACCGGCGCTCCGATTCTCTTCGCTTCCACGGGCGAGGGGCTCGATGACTTCGAGCGCTTCCACCCGGATCGTATGGCCGGGCGCATCCTCGACATGGGTGACATCCTCACCCTCATCGAGCAGGCCGAGAAGAAGATGGACGCTGAGGAGGCCGAAAAGGTCGCCTCCAAGGCCCTGGCCGGCCAACTGACCCTCGCCGACTTCCTCAGCCAGCTCCAGCAGATTAAGAAGCTGGGGTCCATGAAGAAGATGCTCGGCATGATCCCGGGTGCTGCCCAGCTGCGCGAGCAGATCGACAACTTCGACGAGCGCGAGGTTGACCGCGTCGAGGCTATCGTCCGTTCGATGACGCCCGCCGAGCGTGAGGATGTCTCGATCCTCAACGGCTCGCGCCGCGCGCGTATCGCCCGCGGTTCGGGAACGACGGTGAAAGAGGTTAACCAGCTTGTCCAGCGCTTTGAGGCTGCCCGCGAAATGATGGGCCAAATGGGCCAGATGGGTGGGGGAGTGCCCGGCATGGGTGCTCTGCCGGGGCGCGGCGGCAAGGCCAAGCAGAAGGTGAATGCCCGTAAGGCACAGGCCCAGCGCGCTCGCGTGAAGAAGAAGGCTCGCTCCGGTAATCCCGCGAAGCGCCGCCAGCAGGAACTCGAGGCCATGCTGCCCCCATCGGAGCGCAGCGCCCCCCAGGGATCCTCCTTCGGTGGTGCCGCTCAGGCACCCGCCGCGCGTCCGACGATTGACGATCTGCCGGACGACGTCAAGCGTATGCTTGGACAGCTCTGAGCCGTGCTCGTCACCGGCGTCGGCCTGTGGGCCGAGGATGCGCTCGCTCGCCCGCAGTGGGTGAGCGGTACGTGGTCTGTGTCCGACGGACTCATTCGTCGCGTCGGTGACGAATTGGCGAATCGCGCCGAGCGCTGCGGCTTTATCGTGCCGGGCATGGTGGACGCGCACTGCCACATTGGTTATTCTTCGTCCGGCCCGGTGTCGCCCGAGGAGATGATCCGGCAGTCGGCGCTCACGCTCGCCAGTGGCGTGACGCTCGTGCGTGATTGTGGCGTGCCCGTCGATAACTCGTGCGTGAACGACCTTGTTGGTCCGCGCCTGATCCGCTGCGGCCGCCACGTCGCACGGCCCAAGCGGTACATGCGCGACCTGCCGCTGGACGTCGAGGATCAACGCGAGCTGCCCCGCGTCCTAGCCGACATGGCAGGGCGCTGCGACGGCTGGGTCAAGATCGTCGGTGACTGGATCGACCGCAGCGGCGGCGCGGACGCTGACCTCATGCCGCTGTGGGATTCCTCCGTCCTGCGTGAGGCGGTCGCCGCCGTGCACGAGGCCGGGGCGCGCATCGCTGTCCACGCTTTCTCTCACCGCGTCATTGATTCGCTCATTGAAGCGGGTGTCGATGACATTGAGCATGGCAGCGGCATCGACGCGGACCAGGCCAGTGAGATCGCAGCGCGCGGCATCGCCGTAACCCCGACCCTGCGCCAGGTCGAGCTTTTCGCGAACTTCGCCGCGCAGTCGGGGACCAAGTACCCCGTCTACGCGGCCACCATGCAGCGCATGTATGACATGCGTGTCGAACACTTCCAGATGCTTTTGGACGCAGGCATCCTCCTCCTGCAGGGAACCGATGCTGGTGGATACCAGGAGCACGGTTCCATCGCGGGCGAGCTTGACCTGTGGTCGCGCTGGGGTGCCTCGTCCCAGGTCGTCATCGACGCATCCACCTGGGTCAGCCTCCGATATCTGGGCCGTCTCGGCCTCGTCGAAGGAGCGGACGCTGATCTGCTGATACTCGACGATGATCCGCGCGCCGACCCGCTCGCTCTCGCGAGGCCGACCTCCGTATATATCGGGGGAGAGTGTGCGTGGGAGCGTCCCTAGACACTCCACGTATGTGTAGTGATGGATCTAACCGCGCTGCAGTGTCAAGCATGGCGTTCCCCTGTGGGATTCCGGCTCGAATTATGGCATAATCGCTAGCTGTACCCGGCGGAACGTAGACCCTCTCACTGCGTGTCGTCGTGTCCCGGTCCAATGCGACCCCTGTGTTTCCCACCTCGGGACGCAAAGGTCCACACCAATTCTGAAATGGAGAGACCACTCAAGTGGCAGTT
>ENA-OWLX01000870-OWLX01000870.1-metagenome-genome-assembly--contig:-NODE-870-length-11402-cov-11.011809_pt1 | contig 11402 bp, 13 predicted proteins | sample MGYA00245351_ERZ651106 | MGnify/ENA primary metagenome ERZ651106 (study PRJEB26857, sample SAMEA4031768) | metagenome | biome: human; feature: oral; material: saliva | place: Philippines | collected 2014... | reverse complement strand
TTTCTGACTTTGTGCTTTCAATAACTCAATTTCTTCTGCTGAAAGCTTTCTTGGTGTTTTTGAATTGCCCGTCCCGACTCTTTTAAAAGCACCAGGAATAACTTCAACAAACTCTGACTTTAAAGAATCTTCAGATTTTATATTACTTTTGATTGTAATACTTGACGTCTGACTTTGATTTTCTACTGATACAGCCAAACTAGATTGACAAGACAATGCTAGCGAAAGCATGCATAAGGCAATACTTTTTTTAATCATATCTCTCCCATAAAACTCTGCTCATACAGATATAAAAGAAGGACCTACAGTGAACTGTAGATCCTTATATTTGGTGCGGATTGAGGGTTTATACTCAATACTTCGCACCATTACCACATTATCTAAACTCTACATTTTAAAAAGGGGCAAATAAGGGGCAAACACTATTTTTCTTTTATTGAATGCAAGTATTAACCGCTTTTTCTAAATCCCCTGTACCATCAAATATGTTGCATCCTATTTCACGGATTAGTTTCATTTGATATTTGTGTTCTTCTCTTGTGCGTTTAAACTCTGTTAAATGTTTAACCATACCTCTTATAAGAGATATATTTGCCACCGCATCATCTGTGCAGTGGCTTTTACTTTTATTATTTATTATCTCTTATCCTTAACTGGAAATACGGAATGATCCTTATCATACCATAGCGGAAAAAATGTTCCATTTGATACATATCCAACTAATCTCTTTTTACTAGCTAATCGTAACGAGAATACTTGTTCAAAATTTCTCATGTATCCATCTTTGATATATTTCTCTTGATAGTCTTTTGGCAATTTAATAGCTGGAATATAGTGGCTATTACTCCCACCATTTTTACGTTTTCCACCAGATGCAGATTTTACTTCAGACCATGTTTGTGTAGAATAGTCCTCTAACTTATGAATAATATTAGTAATAACATCATTCCCATCTAACTCACACCAGCATTCATGCTCACTGTAATATGATTTAAAAGACCATTTAAATAACTCTGTATCAAAGTTACGTATTTTAGAGATTGGTTTTTCAGAACTCTTTATTAGCGCTCTGCCTTTTTTATTTGCCATATTACCAGTTTCCTTGATAATACTCTTCCATGGATTCTTTGGTAATAATAGTATTGCAATGTTCACCAGCTGGTAAGCCACCTCTGGCATCTACCCAAGGTGCTTCCGAATGTGTCATTTGGCTCAAGTCATATCCAGATACATCTTTAAGACTATTACAAACTGCATTTATAGTAGCTTTATGATCATCACATATTCTATTTACATCTGGTTCATAACTTTCTAAAAACTCTGAACCCTCAATCATAAACATGCCTTTATGTGTTTGAAATAGATTTCTGCAAACAGGACCTTTAGGCCACGCTTCGAAGTCATCTTCAAAGATAGGAACATCATCCCACACTAATGCCATTGCTTGCGAATAGAAAGCTAACTTCTGTAGCTTCATTGCTGACATTGGTCCAAAGTTATCAATTATGTATTTTGCAACATCATAGATAGTACTTTGTTGTCCTTTTCCTTTCATTATATTTTCCTCCTCAACATCACAACCTTTGTTAAGATTAGTTTATAATCCTTTCATTAATCATACATGAAGAGATGATGAAAAGGCAAACTTTTATTTATACTTCTTTACCATATAGCCGTTCCATACCTTGCCGTGTAACTAGCCACATTTTCCCCGATTTCTTAAACTCTCCTTCTTTAAACCCATTCTTTACACGACCTCTACAGTTCTGTTTCAATGAGTCAGCAGTAACATTCCAACGCTCTGCAGCCTCTTGTGTGGTCATAATATCATCTAGCTCAAATTTCAATCTCATCACCTTCTAACTAAACGTTTAATTGCTAATATCATAATAATAATGGTTACTATATTAATCAGCCATTCTAAATATTGCATAATTCACCTCGTTGATTTACAATGATGTTGGAAGGTGGCGGGGCTTTCACCCGCCTGCTTTTTAGTCTTTGCTAACAAGTTTTAAAATGATGATTGCTAGTGTCAGTAGCGTTAACTCATTTACTAAGCTTGTTAGCTCTTTTATTATGTCCATATTTATCACCTCCTTTCTACACCTTTATTATACCCTATACAGGGTATAAAATCAAGCATTTTCTTTTAATTTTAATAATAAAAAAGAGCCTACCAACCTAGATATTATCTGCGTTAGTAGGCTCTTTTAATCTTTTGTCATTCTTTTGATAATCTTTTGAAATCAATCCATGTGTCCACCTTCACATGGTAAGGAGATATTGGATCACCTCCGTCTATCTACGCAACACACCTACAAGAAATAATGCAGCATTACTAATTGCCCATGTATCACGTTGCCTGCGTAACCTTTGTTCTGTTCGCTTATTATTCTTTAGTTCCGCTTTCAACTCGTTCAATGATACGGAGGCTGTTTCCAATGAGTTCGCTTGCTTGGTTGTTAGCTCCGATGCTTTCGCTAACTCTTGCCCCTGTTTCTCGTTGATAGTTTTGAGCTCGGCCAATTCCTTGCTCCGTTCTTCGTTGATAATCTTCAATTCGTTCAATTCGGTCGCTTGCTTGGCGGTTAAGGTCTGAGCCTCGTTCAATGACAAGTTTGAGCTCTTGATTAAGGCGTCTGCTTGTATCAAGTTCCCTTTGAGTTCGTTCCAACTTGTCAACGGCACGTTGATAGTTGCCTCTTGCGGTGAAGTAGCCGTCAATGAGTTGGCATGCACCAATGAGGAGCAACATACAACCACAAACAAGAATAAACCGCTTAATAGTAATCTGAGATTTAACCGCATTGATGTAGTTCTTGATGTTCTCATACATATAAGCCCCCTTATCTAATCCAAATCATTCCACCGTGCCGCATACCCTCGCACATCAACATGTACGAAGTCTTGGTAATAATAACAACCAATTCCATCTGCACCGCACTCCTCGGCCACCTGTGCGAGGTAGTCAACGTCAATGCCGACATATGTAATATCGGCCGCCACGCCTTGCGTATGGTAAGAGTTGCGAACTCCGCCAACTTCCTCATTGTGAGCCTCGCAACGATAGCCACTCGTTACAGTTAAAGGTACGCCTAAGCGTTCACGAATTCTGTCAAGCAAGTCCACCAAACGCTTGTCGATAATATGGTCTAACTTATTATGCCCATTCTCATCAACTTCATGTCTATGGCAACTGCAAGCGAACTCATAATCATCAAAATGTGTGCCAATTTTCATTATATACACCTCTATTTCTGCTTTTATCGATAATTTTATAGTGCTTTTATCGTTATTTTTAAAATTCAAACATAGAAGCCACGCCACACAATGTAAGCGTGGCTTACAAACCTTTATTTCTTTAAAATCATGTCAATTTTGCTGTGCACCACATCGAGTAGACCAGCGATTGTGCTATTTCCTCCGTCCCTCATATTCTCGAGGATAGACAGGAACTCAACCGAGCCAAGATATAGCCACACTAGATTTACAGCAAAGGCATAATTTCCTGCCATAAAGTCAAAGCAATAAGCTCCGGCTGTAGCAAGGCAGTATGTGAGCACTTTTGTAACAAAAGGCTTTCGCATATGCTTAGATGATATTAAACCCTTACCCCATGCGGCAGGAATAGCAATATATTTGGCATAGCCGCTTATATTCTCTGGGCTCGCTCCCATATCAAGGAGCATTTTATAGCCAATCGCCGCCCAACGTGTGATAAGGTCTAGGAATACCAATATAATGAATATCCCTAGCACTTGTACATGTTTAAGGCCAAGCATATATATGCCTATATCGGCTATTACTGCCAATAAGGCTTTGAGTGCAAATGACTCTGTAAGCGTTCGCCATGCCTCGCATAGAAAATCTGTTATTACTTGCATTGTTCCCCCTTACATTACTATTAAAGTGTTTCTGTAGCACTGCCAACATATTTGTTTTGGGTGCTATCCCAAGTGATATATAAATCTCTACCACGATTAAAAGCATGAGTGTGAGTTCCGTCAGCATTGTCAAAACCTAGCAGCATATGCGTATCAGAATTAACAGCTTTAAATATAATCAACGTAGGTTCATTAACTGATATCTTACTGTATTGGTCAATGATTGGCTCTGACTGATTATTATTAATGCTTGCATCGTTAAGCAATAGAACCACCTTCTTGTTGGTCTTAATAGTGATACGAGCTTCATTGCTAACAGTCCACGCACTAGGTGCGAAATTAAATACTGATGTACCGTTATAGTTAGATACATCAATTTCAAGTTCGGTACCGAACTTCTTGTAAATAACCCCATTATCTGCGGTTTCTGTTTGATCTGCAGTCGCATTTGTACCTCTAATAATAAGAGTTAGTTGCTCGTTGTCGTTTAGATCATAATATTTGAGCTCGATATTCTTCGGCCCAAACGGCTCAATAGTAACTCGCATATTATCACTTTCAAACTCCTTTTTCTCTCCGCCATTGATAGCCACTTTAAAATGAGGCTCTCCTGTTAGGTCTATGTAGTCTTGGCCTGTGCGTGGTTGAGAGTATTCTAATTGTCTAAAAGTAGCGTCAGAAATATAGCCGTTTTCTGATAGCTTTTCGATGAGCTTAGTAAGTATAGTATCAACGTCTGTATTTTCTAAATAAATATTTTTAGATTTTAAAAGCTCTGCTGCTTGCTCTGCACTACCCACATCACCTTTAGGACCTTTTACGCTTTTGAGAAATTCGCCATCTTTCTTTAATATTTGAGCCGTCTCTTCCGCGCTACCTTTATCACCTTTAGGACCACGTAAGCTATCTAACCAGTCTTGTTCGGACCCTTTAAAGCCGTGAGCTACTGCAATAGCATATGCACTTTTCCCAGCACCCTCTACGATAGGTAGTATAATTTTTTCCCCTACCTTCTCAACCAGGGCCATTGCTGATGTTTCATCAAATTTCAAAGTTAATGTGTTATCTGCCATGATAAGTTACCTCCCCTTACTCATGCATAGAAATATCCGGCACGATCGTAATCGTACCTTGACCAATCTTTAGCCAGTGTTCATCGTTATAAAGGAATGCGTCGTATATGTAATCGCCACCCTTTATTTTCTTTTTCGCTGACTCTTGGCCAGAAATAAAAAACCTTACCTGTTTTGACTCTACCACAGGATGCAACTCTAATATCATATCGTCATATGGGCGCTTGCGAATTTTACAAGCGCCTTTATATTGACTTAATGTCATATCACTTTCAGGTGGTACGACGTACGTAATATCAAAATCTTGTCCGGAGTGGAGTGTAAAATCTTGTTCGACCATATAGCCTCCTTATTGTCGTGCGATAACCAGTACAAACAATTCACCATAAAAATATGAATTTATGTAGTAATCGTTGTTTTCACTACTCCATTCATTAGAGCTCCTAGTCTCGACTACCGCACGGCGAGTGCCGTCAATGCCTATATTAGATTGAGTCTTTTCATCTTTAATCATATAGATATTACACTTACCGAGATAGCGAGCTTTTTGTTGGTTGTATTCATCTCTGCTGATTTGGTAAGTATCTTGTCTTTCGAATGCTCCGGGTAGCCTGCCTTTAAAATAGTTGTAATCTCTTTCAAAGTATTTCTCGGTAATAACATATCCTACCGGTACAAATACACATTGGCTTTCATTAAACCCTTCTGGTAGTGGACACCAGTCACCATGACGTACTTTGTAGATTTGCACATCAATATTTTTAATCCTATAGCCAGATTGGAATATTGAGGCAGCGTCAATGCGTGAGCCTGTTATATTAGCACCTACGATGTTACCGTTAGCGTCAACTTTAAATGTACCGGTTTTATTTTGGAATGTACCGCCGATAATCTTACCGCCTGTTACAGTCCCAAGGTTACCACTGATCGCGCTTAACTCTCCGACGTCCATCTTATCTGCAGACACGGCTTTAGCAGCGAGCATCTGTTTAGTAATGATGTTATTGTCGAATAGTGCATCACCAGTTACATGAAGCAACTTACCGTCAATTCTTGTTCCTGCAGAACTCAGATTGATTCGACTAACTAACTCATCACCATTCAATGCTTTTAGTTTTAAGTCAATACCATTTTCTAATTGGCTGAATTGAGTAGCCATATTAGAAGTTAAGCTTTGTACCTGGGTTGAATATGCATTAGAAGTCTTTGTGAGCTCCTTAATCTTGTCATCCATAGCCTTAATGCCAAGAGCTTCCTTATTAATTAAAGCCGGGTCAATACTAGCCGGTACTGAAGTACCAACAATATCGGAATAAGTACCTTCGCTGAATACATCAACATAGGCAACTTTCACATCAAATACACCTGGGTCATGAGGTATCATATTTACGTTAGTAGTAACAAAATACTTCTCTGTTCCGATGTAAATGTTAGCGCCTATACAAGTATCCGGTATGCTATCAAACACCACGCTAACGCCTGTAATATTGCCTTTTACTTTGACATTGGTCGGAGCGCTAGGAACTGCTGCGTTATAGTCGAGTCTAAGAGCCGGACCATATCCTTTAACAGGATTGTGCGCATAAACGAATACCGCACCTCTACGAGCCAATAACTTAATTTCAGACCGTATATCCGTAGTCTTGGCTAGCCTATTATTAGCTTGCCCAACATTACTATCAAGGCGTACTTCGTAGTAATCAATGTAGGTATTCTCCACTGGGTCCCATGCAGCAACGATCGTCTTACCGATAGTTACCTCACCTCGAGCCGGTGCTTTAGGTGTAGCCACACTCTCAGCCGATACAGTTGCCGTAATACGAGCTTCAGCTTTACCACTTTCATTACCGGATGTATCAACGGCTGATAGCTTAAATTGGTAATTGCCAGTATTAGGAATGAAGTACGAATAAGATGTACCACCTATGTGCTTAATCAAAACTACATCGTTACCGTCATATAGCGTGTATCCATGTAGGTCAGCCTCTGTATTAGGCTCCCATGATAAATGAAGTACGCTACTATTAACTGCATCCTGAGTTATCTTAAAGCCTTTAGGTGTTGCCGGTGGTATTTCCTTACCACTCACATACACCGCGCGTTCTACTCCTTCATATGCTGCACCTACAGAATTAGTACATACAATCTTAACGTCGTAGTTAACGTCAGTTCTTACGCTTGGAATAGTTACACTAGTAGCGCTACCGTCCAATACCTTAAATTGTTGCCATTCCTTCGTAGTTACAGGCTTGTAATATACTATGATATTCTTGGCCACCTTATCTCGAGGCAATTGCCAAGTACCATTGATATCACAGAGTACAGTCCCGTCCTTTAAGGTCTTAACATCAGCAAGTAAAACTAAGTTAATTACCTTAATTACGTCAGACTTTGTAGTGTAGTCGATAATCGGTACTGATCCATCATCACCAGCGTACAGCTCAGGATAGTATTCAATACAGGATATCTTCCGAGTCATTTCAGAATTTGACTTACTAATAGACAATACTCTAAATGGCTTAGCTTCTTTTGTGGCTTCACCATAGGTATATAGATCATCGGTTTCAATGACTGCATTATTAGCAAGCGTTAAGGCTCTACCAGTCACACCAGTTACATCGTAAGACTCTAGCGCATCCGTTTTAGCGTTACGTACCATAAGTCTGTATGTCTTACCTGGCTCAAAGGTAACCTCTCTATCAAGGATTACTTTATTACCTACGGCAGACTCTACACGGCCACCTTGCCCCCAGTCTGTCACATCATGCTGTAATAGGATTACATCACCTATTGTGCACGCTATGGCGTCTGTGAAAGCCTCGAAGGTACAAGTACGCACCTCGTACTTATTCGCCCTTAGGTAATGCTTAGCGTAATTGTAGGCTTGGTCTACGTCCACGCATCCCATGAGTTCGACTTGCGCAGGACTAGCGAGGGATGTAGTCACGTCATACTCTTCACTGAATACAGGGAGTACATCGCGTTCGTAGTCCTTAGCTTTATTGAGGAAGGATACCTCAATAGCATTTGCCCTAGAAGATGTAGCTTGGAACTCTTCCATGAATGAGTCCATCTTGATATTGCCTACAGTAAACAACTGAGTAGGTGTAGCAGCATAGTCATAAATACATCTAAATCGAGTACCTAAAGGTATTACCTTACCTCTACCTACATTCTCAGCATATTTGAGTGCATCCCATACTTGGCTAGCACTATCATAAATATAGTTAAATGTAATATGCTTTTCGTCGCACTTATCAGCCCATGCCTTAAATGCGTCATATACAAAGCGTTCACGAGGAGCACCTTTAACTACATACTCATCACCAATCTTACGGCAATGATGAAGAATATCGTAACAAGCCCATGCCGGGTTATTAGCCGGTTTAGACTCGTACGCTCCAGTGTAGGTATTAAATACCCATACTGTTTTACGCTCTTGTATCCATGTTACGTTTGGATCATTACCATTTAATTGGTCAGTAGCTAGTGCCTTAATACCGATAAGCACCTTACCAGGATGAATGAAATCATCATACACAATCTGAGTTAACTGTGACCAGTATACTTTGTTCACATGGCGGTTAGAGTTACCGTCCTTGTGTGCACATCGCATACGGACTTCATACTGACCTGGTTCTTTTACATCGAACCGGAATACACGATAGATAGCTTTATTTGAGCTATCCTTGATAACACCAGTATATTGACTATTATCGATAGACGTTCTTGAATGGCTGTTGCGTTTAAACCAGCGATTATCAGTCTTTTCGAGCATGGCACTTTGGCCACCATTGTTACTAATCGGTAATGGTATCCACTCTGCAGAACCAACTTTACGATAACCACCTTCAATAGTGACTGACGTTTCACTGAGTCCGCCCTGGTCATTTGAATAATACAAACCATTAGGGAGTGATATAGTAACCTCTAATGCGGTAGATAAGTTACCTTGCGTTTGATGAATTGACCAGTCTTGTGTGAGTTCATACGTCAATGGTTGGTCAGCATAGTTATCATTGAAATTAGGGATAATCTCTTGGTCGTTCGTACCGAGTCTTACGTCGAGTTGAACTTCTTTATAGTTACCGATAGGGTTGCCGTTTAATTTTACGTCCGTTATAGCGTCAATAGGACCCTCTCCGGCACAGTATAATAGGTTAAGATATTGCTTACTTCCATCGCTCGTTACGTGTCGAGAAATCAGCATACCGGCACTTTTACACTTGCCGTAGGTAATGGCTAATGGGTGACCTTGACCAATAACTGTCTGTGCGCCTTGCCATCCATAAGTAGCGGACTGCTCGGTATTAGAGCTGTCGGTTTTAGGTGTAGCTATTTTAGATATGATCGCGTTACCAATCATGCCGATAGCCATTGCTGCTAACGTACGACCTAACACGCTAGTAATACCGAATATCGCACCGGAGGCAATACCAGCAGTAGCTATTGATAAACCAATCGATAACAAGATAGCGAATGCTTGTTTTTCAAGTTTAGGTAAAACCACTACATAGGCTTCGTCTATAGGTGATGCGGAATCGTCTACTAACTCGCCATTAATGGAGTACACCCATTCACCTGATTCGGTGAAATATTGGTTAAGCTTTTTACCGTCAACAAAAGGCACAAGAGTCTCTTGTCTAGTGGTAAGGTCGAATGGGTTTCGAGCAATTACTAATCTAATCATTTTGAGCCTCCTTGTGCCTGTACACTCCTAATATACGTTTTCTTAATCTGTCCATTGGTATGATACACACCCCCGCATATTCGGTAGAATGTATCATCTTACCTTCGCCGACATATACTGCGATATGATCAGCGTTATTACTGTAGAGGTTCATGACAATTATGTCCCCTACTTCCGGCTCCTTGACTTCGTGCCAAGGAGAGTTCATATCTGGCCAATACGTTGCGTATGGACCAAGATGAATACCGGCTCTCTTGTACACTTCTACCACAAGCTCCCAACAAGGCAACTCCTTCCACGGAGTACCTATTAGGTTATTTAGAGTTAGACGCATATAAGCCCCCTTGTGGTATTGTTGGTTCACCGCCAAATCTAACGCTGTTATTTAACTCACGACAGCGTTTTAGAGTTTTGTTACATGATTGTGCATACCCTTTGTATCCGCACTCTACAGACTTAAATTTGAAAGGACAATAGTCTTTCATTACTCGAACAGGTGGGAACCTACGAGAGAATGAGAAGTCTGTACCTAATGTGAACACTACCCAATCTGCTTTAGATTGGGATGCATTAATGATGAACGTTTCTTCTAGTTCAATAATGTCCGGCAAGTTAGTATTAAATATTCGAATATTGACCTCACAATCTGTGAGGCCTTTATTCTTTTCTACTAACCGTTGGATAGTACCGGTTACATTCGCTACAGAGAGTTTAACGTTAGGCATCTGCTTAGTGTCCTCGTTAATATCCTCTAGCTTGAATGGGAAGGCCGTGTACTTCTTGCCCGCTAAGGTTAAGTCCTCTGTATTATTCACGAGGAGGATATTCCCTTCCGGATGGTGTAGTTCAATAGCCATTACCCATGCTCCAGTGGAGGATATCTTATTCTTTTCGATGATTGATGCCGTCGATAACGTTAACATCTAAGCCTCCTGTAATTGAATAGAACCATTCCATATACCATAATCACTAGCGGAGAAGTGGAGCTGGTCAGCAAACCTAACTCTTACCTTCGCTCGTGTCTCCGGATGTGTCCAAAGGAATATCTCTGCAGTATTAACCTGGTCAAAGAAATTTCTTAGCTTGATATATTCCGAAGTCGGTATCTTGTAATTAACTGAATATGATCGTAACGCTTTCGTAGTCTTACGATGGGTTAACATCGTCATGTTTTCTACCTGAGCCTTACGACTTACATCAGGCGTTGTTTCATCGATAGGGTATATCGGATATCTTATGTTTGGAAATTCTAACATACGCTATACTGCGGCCGCTTTAACAGCGTCCCGCATACCTCCTTTGTTTGTCATAAGACTAGATACTACTACATCAACTATCATTTGTTCGCCATCGAACTTAGTTTCTTGTTGTTGGCTATCTAGTTGTTGGCCAGATTGATTGATGATGTTAACCGTTACCTTACTAGCTCCTTCACCACCACCAATCATCTTACGTGTTTGGCTTGCATTGTAAATGCGATGTGAGGAGTTGAACTGTAAGAGCTCTGGTCCATTCTCACCAACTAATGTCATACCTGCAGGTGCTATACCACCACTAGCAAACTTACCAAAGCTATTACCTGTAAATGCTTTGCTGAAAGAACCTCCACTAGCAAACGAAGATACATTGCCACGACCGGCACCTATAGCACCGATACCACTTACTACACCACCAAATAGGCTTTGTAGTTTAGGCTGTACATATTGTTGGAATGTTAGTTGAATCATCATCTTAATAATGGCATTTGTCATA
>ENA-OWLX01000864-OWLX01000864.1-metagenome-genome-assembly--contig:-NODE-864-length-11429-cov-6.312643_pt1 | contig 11429 bp, 12 predicted proteins | sample MGYA00245351_ERZ651106 | MGnify/ENA primary metagenome ERZ651106 (study PRJEB26857, sample SAMEA4031768) | metagenome | biome: human; feature: oral; material: saliva | place: Philippines | collected 2014... | reverse complement strand
TAACCTTTAACCCGTGGTCAGATAGGCACTGGTTAAAGAAACGCTTCTTTGATGAGCCTAGCGATAATGTGTTGGCCATGACTACGAATTACCTGTGTAACGAGTTCTTGAGTGACTCTGACTTAGTGTTATTCGAAGAGATGAAGAAGAACCCTAAGAGGTACCAAGTAGCAGGGCTCGGCAACTGGGGCGTTGTTGAGGGACTGGTTTACGAAAACTGGAAAGAACAAGAATTTAGTATTGATGAAATACGTAAGTTACCAGAGGCCAAAGCTATATTTGGCTTGGATTTTGGATATACTACGGACCCGACAGCTCTCTTCTGTGGTGTCGTTGATTCCGCAGAACGACGACTGTATGTTTTTGATGAGCTCTACGAACTCGCTCTCACTAACAGCGCAATAGCTGAACGAGTAAAACGTTTAGGATATGCAAAAGAGACTATTATTGCTGATTGTGCCGAGCCTAAAAGTATAGCCGAGTTGAGAGAATTTGGATTGACTCGAACTCGGGCATCTAAAAAAGGTGCAGATAGTATTCTGAATGGTGTACAGCGCATCCAGGATTATGAAATTATAGTGCACCCGCGATGTGTTAACTTTCTTACAGAAATCAGCCAGTACCAATGGGGGAAAGATAGATTTGGTAAGTATACAGGCAAGCCTGAAGATGAAAATAACCATTTAATGGATGCTATGAGGTATGCATTTGAGAAATTTGCTGTGGTTAAAACCGGCAAAGTTGATATTTATTAGGAGGCTTATTTGATGGCGACTTTAACAAATGCGCGTAATAGCGAATATGAGTTACTGCATGACGCTTATTACGGCACAGGTATGTTTGCAGCTGGCGGTGCGTTAAGAAAGCACCCACGTGAGGACGAAAAGAACTATATTTTCAGACAGCATTTATCTTATTTCTTAAATCACACAGCACCTATTGTTAATGCATGTATAGATCCCATTTTTAAAGATACTATATTTCGTGATTATAGCGAAAATGAACTACTTCAAACATTTCTTGATGATGTAGACCGAGTAGGAACTACATTACAAGAATTTATGAACTACAATGCCTTACAAGCTAAATTGTATGGGGTTATGTACATCTTGGTCGATAGTGTATCTGAGATAGGAGAAACTGTTGCAGATGTAGTACGCAACAGGCAACTACCTTATTTGGTGGCTATTGAACCGAAGAACGTTTATAACTGGCGTATAAATGACGTAGGCGAACTCGATTTCTTTGCGTATACAACAACTGTATTTGATGATGAGGGGAAAGCAAAAGCCCAGTATAATGAATGGACGCCAATATCTTGGACTATCAAGAATGATGAACAGAAAATCATTGCTACTGGTGAGCATAATCTTGGCCGAATACCTGTTGTGCAGTGGTTTGGACGTGCCTCTCGTAAGATTGATATTCTACCACCTCCAGAATACTTGGCTATCGCTCGTACAAATCATCAAATATACCACCTATGTTCGCTATTAACTCAAATTCTTAATATGCAGACTTTTAGTACGTTGACATTGCCTGATAATGGGCAAGGTGTAGACGATATTACGCTAGGTACAAATAACGTGTTGATGTATCCGGCAGAAAGTAGTCATGCACCAGCTTTTATCGCTCCGGATAGAGGACCAGCAGAAATTATCATGGCAGTTATTAAAATGCTTGTGGATGATATGTATCGTTTGTCAGGCATTAATTCCGTAATAGGTGTGCAAGAGGCAAAGTCAGGTGTGGCTAAGCAGTGGGACTTTGAACGTACAAACCAACGCTTGGCAGATTTCTCCGTACAGTGTGAAAGTGCTGAATACGATATTATTGAATTGTTTGAGCTATGGACAGGCACGAACGTAAATTATAAATGTGATTATCCTCGTGAATTCAAAATTAATGATATTACAGATAGCCTTGCACAATCTCAGGCCGTGTTAGATCTTGGATTAGGTAGCAACACTCTTAAAGTTGAAACAGGCAAAAAGGTATTGGACAGCTACTTACCTAATATTGAGCCAGATACGTTTGACGATATTGTTGCTGAAATTGAAGAAAGTGTTCAAAGGCAGGAGCAAGATTTAACATACCATAATGACGATGTAGAGGGCGGTGCAGAAGATGAGAACGCAGAGGGAGATAAACAGGGCGATAGATAGCTTTGAAAAGGAAGTAAAAGCACAGTTAGCACTTGGGCTTAAACCTAATGAGGCCGTAAAAAAGGCGTATGCAAAATATCCTATTATGGATATGATGAAAGCAACTTTACAAGCTGAATTGGTTAACACTTTCATGGCAGGGTATGGCGATAATGTCCCATACTCCGCTAAAAGTATTTCAGAGGCTATGGCAGCGAGTTGGACGAGTGATGATTTTACACTTTCTAAACGCTTATATAGACGGTCGAGTACTATACGTAATGAAGTGGCTGACACTATTAAACAGGCTTTAAAAACCAATAAGACTGTTAAGGGGTTAGCAAAATCTATATTCGATGGTTATGGTAAGGGTGGTATTATTCCAGAGGCCAGTATCCCTAAATTTCTTAGTAAGTTGTCCGATATAAATATTACTGGAGAGTCTACTCCAGAGGCTAAGCGTAAGGAACGTGAGTTATTACGTAGTGTTAAAGGTAAAATATCAAGGCTCGATACTCCTTATGTTAGGGCTGCATATAATGAAGTGGCTGCAGCCGTTGAAAATGGCAACGAAATTAGATTGCAAAAGGCAATCTATAATGCTACGCAAGAAAAAGCACGTTATCATGCTGAACGAATAGCACGAACTGAAAATGCAAGGGCTTACGCTGACGGACAAATGAACAGATTTTTAGATGATGATGATATTGTTGCTTTTCAGTGGAAGTTATCAAGTAGACATCCTCGGTATGACATATGCGACTTTTATGCGAATGCTGATCTATACGGACTTGGCAAAGGGGTTTATCCAAAGGATAAGTTCCCTCGACTGCCTGCACATCCGCATTGTATGTGTCATATTAAGCCTATGACTGAGCTTGATATTGATGTTAATAAAATACATACTAACCTTGAACAGGCAGGGCTAGAATACATCAAATCACTATCTAAGCAACAACAAGAAGTGTTGCTCGGTGTGAATGGTCGCAAACAGGTCTTAACTGAAAAAGAGTCATGGCAAAATATTGCAAGGGGTTGGACTTTAGATACATTTAAGGTAAGAACGCCACAAAAAGAATATGGGGCTTTATCTGGAGCTATTAATGATATTTCGTTAGACGCTAATGAACGTAGGCGAGCTAAAAGACATGCAAATCTTTATTATGAAACAATACGAAATAGCAACAGACAGATATTGATTGATAAAATATCAAAATCAAGCAAAATGCATAGTAAAAGTATAGAAAAAGTTATTGAACATGTGTTTGACAATATGTATAATCTAAATAAAGGAAGTACTACATTTGAGCCAGATTTTCAAATGGCACAATCTTTCCAAAGATTGATTAGCGGAGAGCCTTTAAAAAGAGACATTATCATGTTAAAGCATGAGAGGTTAGAATATGAATTAATGCATCGTTATGGATACACAGATTATACTGTAGCACATAGGATAACCGAACAAAGATATAACTATGCGGAGGCTGTTAGAAAAGAGGTGTATCATGCTATCGCTGAAACTGAAAAAAATAAATGAAGAAAAAGCCATATATGAATTTTACCCTAATGCTGATGCTGCGTTTGGCACGGTAGAATTAGACCGTAAGAGTAACGTGGCTACCATTAAGGAACAAATTCGAGGTGGAGAGTGGTATGCGGTACACGCTTTAAATAAATTGGAGGAATACGGAAGTTTAAACTCATTTCCTAAAGAAGAAACATTATATTGGTATTAAGAGTTATGCAATATGTATAACTCTTTTTTATAAGCATTTTACGACCTTTCATGTGTGATGATTGGGCGTATTTTTATTGGTGTAAGTAGGAGGAGTCCTATTACATATATATTTCTCATGTTATTACGGAGGTTACAACATGAACATCGCAGAAGTTTATCAAGCACTCGAACAATTGGAGAACGGTCAAGAACTTATCACAGCTATTAAGGGGGAGACGTCCCGTCTTAATAATGAGTCTAAGACAACACGTGAAAAGCTACAACAACAAATCACGGAGTTAACCGGTGAACGTGATACGTTAACAACTCGTGTTACCGAATTAGAACAAGAGGCAGGGGCCAATACTGGTGCTAATTCTCCAGAATACAAAACACTCGAAAAGCAATTAAAGGCTATGAGCGAAAAGTTTGAGCTTGCTGAAACTAAGGCAAAAGAGGCTGAGGCAAAGCGCATTCAATCTGAAATTATGGCACAGACACTTGACGCCTTTACTAAGGCAAATGCGGTGGATCCGCAAGAGTTTGCAAGATTGGTTGCCAATGATATTAAAGTACAAGCCGATGGCACTTATGGCTATGAAAAAGAGGACGGCACAATAGGATCTATCCAAGACCGTACAACTGAATGGTTGCAAGGTAAAACATGGGCCGTTAAAGCTACTGGCAATACTGGTAGCGGTCAAGGTGGTGTTGGCGGTACTGGCGATACTATTATGAATGAATTCGCAGCAGCAGCCGGCGTAAAACTTTAATCATTTAACTAATGGAGGTAATTAACAATGCCAATTAACACACTTCAATATTCTCAACAGTTCCAAACTGTACTTGACGCTCAAATGTTGGCAGGTGCGACAACTGCATTTATGGAGGCTAACGCAGGCCAAGTTAAATATGACGGTGGCGATACTGTTCATATTCCTGAAATTTCTATGCAAGGTCTTGCTAAGTACGACCGTGATAATGGTTTTAATCAAGGTTCCGTTACTTTGAAATTTAACCCTTACAAAATGACTCAAGACCGTGGCCGTACATTCCAACTTGACGCAATGGACGTTAATGAAACTAACTTCGTTGCAACAGCTGGCACCGTAATGGGCGAATTCCAGAGAACACAAGTTATACCGGAGATTGACTCCTATCGTTATTCCAAAATTGCTGCGTTAGCAACTGCAGAAAACAAGGTAACAGCTGGCTTTACTCCGACAGCAACAACTATCTTGGAAAAATTAGAAGAAGAAATTACAAACATCATTGATGTTGTAGGTGAAAACGAACCTCTAATCGTCGTTATGTCTACTAAGTTGCGTACTATGTTGAATAACTCCGATAAATTCAATAAATTCCTTGATGTAACAACATTTAAAAATGGTGCAGTAGATACTAACGTAAAATCTTTTAACGGTGTACCTATCTTGGTCGCTCCATCTGCTCGTTTAAAAACTCAATATGTATTTAATGATGGCACAACTGCTAACCAACAAGCAGGTGGCTTTAAAGCTGACACAGGTGCAAAAGACATTAACTGGATCATTATGCCTCAATCTGCACCTATTGCAGTATCTAAAACAGACAAAGTTCGTGTATTCACTCCTGAAATTAACCAAAAGGCGGATGCATGGAAAATCGACTACCGCAAATATCATGATTTGTGGATTCCTAAAAATCGCTTTGCAGCAATTCGTGTTAATACTGGTGCATAATTAAGGGGTGTTTTTAAATGACAAGACTTGTACGCTTTAACGAAGTTCAATATGTAGAAACTGAATACGATATTGAACGTTTGAAGTCCGATGGCTTTGCAGTTGAGGAGTTGGAGGAAACAGAACCAACTGACGATACTGAGGACACAGAAGAAAAGCAAAAACGTGGTGGCCGTAAGAAAGCCGAGGCGTAATCATGCTACCTGCAGAGGTGTTCGAAAGACGGTTGAGACAGGCCGTTAAGTCGAGCACCTTTATGGTGCAAGATGAGGCACAAGCAAAACATAGATTTACATCTAGGACGGCTCAGTTAGAACGTGCTATTGATACACGGTTCGACTTTAATAATGGCAATAATGTTGGGGTTGTATATCTTGATGATAAGGCTGCACCTTATGGGGTGTTCGTCCATGAGGGTACACGACCTCATATTATTCGTCCTAAGACAAGAAGTGTTTTGCGATGGGCTCCTATGGCCGGTAATGGTTTTGTATTTTCTAAAAAGGTCCATCATCCGGGCACCAAATCTGATCCATTCTTATATGAGGCTATCAATCGTAAGCGTGGCGATGTGTATGCTACATTCGCAAAGGCTACGAACATGGCGATTGAAGATATAAGCGGTAGCGATTGGCTCGGTAAAACAGACCGTGAAATTAGAATTCGATTATAGGGGGCTCAAATGTTATACGACTACATGGAAATGCAGTTCACCGATGAGTTATTGGGCAAAGAGGTGCTGCAACAACATGTCGAACGTGCAGAACAAGGGCTTTATGCATTCGCTAAGCGTTTAGGAGTTCCACAAGATGATGTTATAAGGGGTTATCTAGCAGATGAGCTAGTACAACTATATGCATATCGTTTTGTATGCTTTGACAAGGCTTATGCGTTGCCGGGTTCGTATACTGTTAATGGTTCGACTGACGACTTTTACAGTAAGAAATTATTGTATCTTGACGAACGTATTAAGATTTTAGAAAAGCAGATTACCCCAGAAGATTTAACAGGCGATGCGAAAAAGTATGCTCGTTATCGTACGGTTGAAATATACAGGGGGTAATATGTGGCTAGAATTAATGCAACATATTAAATCTACTATTGATAATAGCGGAGCTGCATTTAATGTCATGCTAGGTGCTATGCGACCACAAGCAGCGAAAGTAGATGAAAATGGCGTTATTATGGTTATTCGCGGGGAAACTACGAGGGGAGATAACTCCATTCAATCTGAATTAGAGCAAGAACTATATATCGAGGTTTGGGGTAGAAATGATAACCCAGATTTAGAAGTAGGCTATGAATTAATAGCTAACTTGGAGGATAGGTTCGAGGCAATTATTAATGATCTACGCAAACGATGTGGTGAATTAGACGAAACTGCATGTATATTACAGAATACTGGCTATCAGATTATAGATTTAGTATGTACAAGTAAAACTGGCGACCATGATAGTGTAAGGCCATTAATTGGCACTCAATATCGCTTTATGGTTCGCCTTATTGATTTAAAAGAGGAAACTAACGGAGGTATATTCTAATGCCAGCATCTACACCAAAAAAATTATACAAACCGGCTCAAACTGCAATGCCTACAGCCGGCAAGAATTATCTTATTTATTTAAATGTAGGCACTGACGAAACTACAAATGCTGAATGGCTTATCTTGGGCGGTCAACGTAGTGGCGATGTATCTCGTAAGGCAGACTCTATCGACGCATCTAGTAAAGACAGTGGTGGTTGGAAAGTTACTATTCCGGGCCAAAAAGAATGGTCTATCGACCTTGAAACACTACTCATGCCAAATGAAGAAAGCCTTGTATTGCTTGAAAAAGCGTTTTTGAATGATGAAAAAATTCATTTAAAATTTGAATATCCTGACAAGTCTTACATGACTGGCTATGCATCTTGTACAGAGTTGTCTTTAAGTACACCACATGACGATGTGGCTACTTACAAAGGCACATTGAACGGTGCAGGCCCATTGTCTGAATTGAAAAAAGCCTAATTAACTATTTATAAGGAGCGTGTTTTAACATGAAAAAAATTAATTGTGATCTATTCGCTATGGGCGAAACTATCTATTTCAACATTGGTCGTATTGCTGAGTTGGAACAGTTATGGGGCGAGCCTATTTTTAAAGCGGTACAAAGTGGCACAATGACTTTCAATCAGCTTATCACTGCATTGGTCGTAGGTATGAAACACCACGGCAAAAAGCGTGATTACATCTATTACCAAGACAAACTACAAGAACTCTTTGACGAGGGCACAGTCCAATATGCCGACCTTGTACAGTTGATTGTGCAAGCCCTTATTGGTAGTGGTGTATTTGGTAAAGCTGCATATTACGCATTATTCCCAGATGAGGCCGATGAGCAAGCACGCTCCGAGGTTGAGGCTGAAAACGAAACAAAAAACTAAGAGGGGGCGACACAGCCCCCTCTTTTAAAGTATGGATAACGAAAGCTGAACGCATGGCCTATGGTCCACTCAATCTTAAACCGTGGGAATTCATGAATTTAAGCCCTATGGAATATTACAAACTTGCCGAGGGTTATGAGTTAAGAACGGAAATAGAGGACCGTAAGCAAGCGTATTTTGCGTGTCTAATGACAAATGTACATATCGCAGGCAAAAGAAAGCTAACTGTCGAGGATATTATGAAACAATTACATCCAATGACATTGGCTAAACGCAAAAACGAAGAAAAGTTATTCATGGAAGAATTCAGACAAGAGGGAGGTGAGATATAGCATATGGCCGAAAGTCAAATTAATGTCAAAATTGTTGGCTCGTCTAATAGTGCAGAACAGGCACTTGATAGAGTGGCAAGGAAAGCGGAGCAGTCGTTAGGCAAAAGCATTTCTAACTCACTTGATAGTGTAAGAAATAAAGCTCAAAAGGTCTTTGGGGTTGAAATTCCGGGACTTATGAACGCTGCAAAAGCTGGTGCTGCATTCGCTGGTGCTGCGATTGGCATTGAGGCAGCCGGTAGGGCGTTAAAAGATATGGCCGTTAGTGCAGTAAAAACAACGGACCAATTAACGCAATTAAGGGCTCGTATTGATCTTATTAACGATGGCAGTCAAAGTACTGCCGAAATTATGGATAAGGTATTTTCTGCCGCCAATCGTTCACGTGGTAGCTTTTTAGACATGGCTGATAGCGTGGCAAAACTAAACTTGTTAGCAAAAGACGCTTTCACCTCCAACGATGAGGCCATTTATTTTGTTGAACAGCTAAATAAGCAATTTAAGATTGCCGGTGCAGGTGTACAAGAAACTACATCCGCCATGTATCAGTTAACACAAGCGATGGCAGCAGGTAAGTTACAAGGTGATGAATTCCGTTCTATTATGGAAAATGCTCCAATGTTGGCACAAAGTATCGCACAAGAAATGGGGCTATCTGTAGGGCAATTAAAAGAAATGAGCTCGCAAGGTCTTATTACTGCTGACATTATTAAGAATGCCTTATTCGCAAGTGCAGAGGAAACAAACGCAAAATTCGCAGAAATTCCTATGACATTCCAAGATATAGGAACTAAATTGCAGAATGATCTTATTGCAGCATTTCAACCTGTAATGGAGGAACTGGGCAATATGACAAGTTCCGATGCATTTATGACTGCGTTAAACGAATTGACATTTGCCTTTAAAGTAGTAGCTGCAGCCGCACAAGTGTCAATCGGAATTATTAAAGGGGTATTTAGTGGCCTAAGTGTTACGATATCTACCGTTAAAAATATCGTATCTAGCTTTGTACAGTTATTTGTAACGTCCATGCCTTTGATTACTGCCGCTATTATTGGCGTGAGTGCTGCATTCTTAGCACAAAAAGCTATTATAGCAAGTCATAATACAATGCTTGCATTATTGACTGTTCGCACAACTTTGGTTACTGCTGCAAGCGTAATCTTGGGCGGTGCTATCGGTGCGGTAGGTCTTGCGTTTGGTGCTTTTAGGGCCATTGCAATGACTACACAAGCCGTAATTATGGCTATTAGGACTGCGAATATTGCCAGTGCGGTTGCAATGGGTGTGGCAAAGGTGGCTACACTTGCATTAAGTGGTGCTACAGCAATTCTTAACGCAATCATGATGGCAAACCCTATCCCTATATTTGTAGGTGCATTAATGACGCTTGTCGCTGTATTTGGTCTTTCTAGGGCTGCGGCAGGTGGTTTTAGTGAAACGCTAAGCGAGGTATTCTCAACTATCGTACATACAGCCGTTTGGGGCGTTAATAAGATTATTGAGGCTTTGAACTGGTTAATCGCTAAACTTAATAGCGTAGGCGATAAAGTGGCCAAATTCTTTGGTGGTACGTTTACCGCAATTCAACAAGTAGACACGATTTCTGCTGATACTGCACAAAGTATCGTCAATACTGCCGGTGATATTATGGGCCAAATTACATCAGGCTTATCCGGTGGCGGTGGTGATCTTGACGTCGGAGGTGGTGGCGGTGGAGGTGCTGACACTGGCTCCGGTAAAGGTGGCAAAGGCGGTGGCGGTGGCCACGGTAAGGGTGAAGATTTAGCAAAAGAGGCTAAGCAAATTCACGAAAAAATCTTGCAATCTTTCCTTGAAATGCAAGGCAATCAAGTAGAGTTAATCGAACTCCAATACAAAAAGGAGCGAGAAGAACTTGAAAAATCAAAAACCGCTAATGAAAACTATCACGAGGACTTGAAATTACTTGATGAAGTCTATGCAGAAAAGCGTATCAAGGCGAAACAGGAAGAAATGACAAAACTGCGTGCCATTGAAACTGGTATTCGTGATATGCAACAAGATTTTGCGTTTAGAACTGCTAGCAAGGATAGTACAGGTAATGTATCTCCTGCCGTGCAGTTGAAAAATGATTATAACAATGCCATAGATGAAATTGAGGACCGTTATGCAGATATGGTCGACAAGTTCATGAAAATGGACAAAATGGAGCAACAACACCATATTGATCTGTTGAAACAACGAGGCATTGAATTCGAAATGAGTGCTGATGGACAAATCTCCTACGAGAAAATGAAAAATGAGGAATTGTTAGCGGCACAAGCGGAGTATGCTAAAAAGGCATTGCAACAGCATACTGATCTAGTTAACGAAAAGTATGCTATTGATGAGGCTATGCGTACTCAGAACTTCGAGGCGTTACAAGCTGCATTGAGTGATGAATATATCGCCGAGCAACAACATTATGACCTCATGAAAGGCTTACTCGAAGAATGGAAACAATCCGTATTCGATGCTCATTGGAATGGACAACAAGTTATGTTTGACGCTGCACAAGCCGGCTTGGATAGTTTTCAAAATTCTATTTCAGGGCTTATTCAAGGCACAACAACTCTTATGCAAACGTTCCAAAATCTTGGCAAAGCCATTCTTAAAACTATCGCCGATAGTGTGGCTCAATGGATAGCTGGACAAATTAAACAAGCGGTATTTGGCAAAATGTTGGCAGCTCAACAGGCTGCAACTGGTACTGCTGCGGCTAATGCTCAATATCCGGCATGGGCTGCATTGGCTCAACAAGTTAGCATGGCGACATTTGGTGCTAGTGCTATCGCCGGTATGGCTGCATGGTCTGCTAATACAACCGCCGGTGCTACATTATCCCTTGCTAATGGTGCAACAAGTTTTGCATCCTTAGGATCCGCAAAATTAGACTTACCTAAAATGGCAAACGGTGGTGTGGCTTATGGCTCCACTTATGCTGAAATTGGCGAGGGTAAATATAAAGAGGCCGTTTTACCTTTAAGTGAAAGCACATACGATGAAATGGGTGCAGGTATAGCACGTGCCGGTGGTGGTGCTACTGGTGGCATTACGTTTAACGTATCCG
>ENA-OWLX01000863-OWLX01000863.1-metagenome-genome-assembly--contig:-NODE-863-length-11431-cov-9.993407_pt1 | contig 11431 bp, 16 predicted proteins | sample MGYA00245351_ERZ651106 | MGnify/ENA primary metagenome ERZ651106 (study PRJEB26857, sample SAMEA4031768) | metagenome | biome: human; feature: oral; material: saliva | place: Philippines | collected 2014... | reverse complement strand
TTTAAAAATATTTATAAAAAATTCTTTTCTAAAAAAAAATATTTAAACCTAAAACTTTCAAGAAATTTCTTAACTAGACTATTCGCTGCGGAAGTTTAACGTAGGTTTTAATTTTTGAAACTTTTAAACCTAGCTTCTGACTGCGTTTGACTGCGATGAAAAGTTCGAAAAATGACTGTTGAAAATGAGACTTTTTCTGAGTCTAGATGTACCTAACACTGCTATTCGAGATTACTGGCCTACTTCGAACTGTGTGCTGCTGTCGAAGATGTACTTTTGTTCGATCTTAGGCTTAATCAGATTGAGATAGGCGATTTTTTAACTGATCAATTTTGACAAAAAAGCTAAAACTTTTAGGCTTTTTGAGAGTTGACGGTTAGATCAGTCTAAATTAGAGATTATTCAATTATAAGAATGTTTACATTTCGACAGAGATATGATATAATATTTACATCAATATGCAATATAGCTAGATAGTCTAGAAATAATGAAGATCTCTGAAGATCTTCATTATTTTTTTACGCAAGAAAAAGTCTTCAGTGAAACAAATAGTGATCCGCGCAGTCTCTGATTCAGTTACAAATCGTCTCAGAAACTTGTTATTCGCTTAAGATACTGAAAATTCAAAATTGTAACCGAAGCAGAGATTACACTTGCGAACTGACTCAAGAAGAGCGAATAACACGATTAAAAGAAAGTAACAAGAGTTAGTATCTAGAAGTAATAATGAAGATCAGAACACCGCGTAACATCTTTATAAGAAGACAATGACGACGAAAAGATTCGAATAACAAAAATACAACTTGAACAGTCGCTCTTTTATTTTATATTATTCTCTAATTTTTATAAAAAAAAGAAGCTATCTGCGAGTTGTTATTTACTTTGATAGATTTTTGATCTAGATCTGACAATGTCTTCTTCGATGAGTTAACATGAGAAATCGAAGATTTGTTAATTTTTTCGAAAATCTCGAACGCGTCGTCGACAGACTGATCGATGTATTCTACAGAACTTGTTATTTTTTAACAAGTTCGAATAACAAGTCGTTCTCGAGATTGTTATGTACTTTATCAGAGATCTCATCAATAAGAAATGTTTACATTCGATCTAGAAAATGATATAATCTTATTAGATGGAAGACAAGCCTTAAAGTAATTCCGTCTAGCCTTTCGGCGAGAGATTCAAAATCTATAGAAAAATGATATAGATCAAAAGTCTGTATCATTTTTTTTTTTTTGCAAGAGATCAGATGTTAGATTCAATCTTGATTGTCAGTAATCTAAGTCTTCTTTTTTTTTGAGCAAAAGAATTAATAATAATCACAAGTATCATATTTTAAAGAAATTCCTGAATCTCGAGAGATAGAAATATTCAAGAATCTAGACAGATCTATACGATACGCTGCGAAGATATATTCAAAATTTGATAATCATCAGCAGTAGATTTAGTCACGTCGATGAATTAGATATCTGATGCTACGAATGCGACATAGACTAACAAGTGTTTATCTGCGTCAGAATATTCGATGGCGTAAGAATCTGGAAATCACAAAAAACAGTTGCTCTTTATTTTCTTATTATTCTCTAATTTTTTTAAAGAAAAAAAGAAAGCTATCCGCGTCATGATTATTTTCTTAAAGATCGTCGTGTCAGGCGAATCTATGCATTCGTCAGATCGTATTCTTTTAACTTTCTACAAATTCTAACTTGTGACTATTTTTTTGATTATTTTTGAATCAGTCTTTTCAGCGTCTTCTATATTCAAGAAAAATGTCTCTTTTCGATTTTAGATCGAAATTCATGACTCGGTTTACTTTTGATTATATCTTTGATATAATATTCTTATAGATTTGATCTCTCTAACTGAAAGGAGAAGTAATGAATGATATCGTTACAAATAATTTAATCTCATTGCAAGAATCTAAAAGCTTTAATAAACTAGGAGACATCATGAAGGAACATTTAACTAAGACATTCGGATCACAAGTGAATATGACGAGAGAAGTAAGGATGTATGAATCTATCTTATACATCGCAGATTTCGCCAGAATCTCAGAAATGATCGTCTTCATGTCGTCTAAAGAAATCTATAGACACTACGTGACGCAGTCTCAGATGTATAAGAGCATTGCTCTGCAAGATGGTGTAACTCGTGCATTAGAAGAAGCTAACAAGACTGCTCGAGAAGAAACATTTAGATCTAAATATCCAGAGCTCGTTAATGACTATACTCTGACGATCAGACGAATTACAACATCTTTAGATAAGATCGACTTGATCTCGAAATATCTCTTTTCGATGTTAGGCAGTTCGGTCAAGATCAATTCGCACTTAGGTCTAATGATTTTAGATATTGCTGACGAAGATGGATCTCATCATATCGAAACAATCTCTAATTACTCTAGAAAATCTTTCGCATTCTTTATCAGTCACATGCTAACGAACGTAATCAATTTCGATGAAGCTGAAAAGATCGCAGCTAAAGTTGAGGAATTCTTATCTCTTTATGGTAAACTTGGTACAGTTATTCAGTTTAACGACTGTTACGTCAGAGAGGGTGTAGTTCATAAAGGATTCTACGAAGATGAAGATCTACCAAGATTCTTTATCGATCGAAAAGTCTATCTGGCAGTTGAATCTATGAAACCTACTATTCACGTTCAAGCTGTCGATGATTTGCTGATGAATCTTTGCAATTTCGATCAAGCGATCTATGATAGAATCATCTCAGTAATGAGCACGGTCTTCTTAAATAGCGAGTATCTAAAGACAAAATTTAATTCGTCGATTAGATTTGTCGGTAAAGACGGTCGTAATGGTAAATCTCTATTTTCAGCTTTAATGCAAAGAGCCTTTGGCAAAGCTAATTGTCATATCTTTTCGATCGCTGATCTTGCAGATAGCAAGACTCTGTACGCTGTCGTAAATGCTCTAGTTGCGATCGACAGTGACTCAACGGGTAAGACGATTTCTGATGACGCGTCAGCACTATTTAAGTCTATCACTTCGGGTGAGTCAATCGAGACCAAAGGTCTCTATAAAGAAGCTGAAAAGATCCAATCTTGCTGCAGCATTATTGCGTTTTCGAATATGATGCCGAATTCATCAGATAAGACTACAGCGTATCTTCGACGTCTTGAAATTACCAGATGTGACTATCAAATCTTGAACGACTACGATAAAGTCGGACCGAATTCAAAACGTTCACCAATCAAAACAGATGAAAAATTCTTCGAAGATCTTCGATCTGATGGAGCTGCTCAATACTTGATTGAACTTCTCTTAATCGAATCTCAGAAACTTATGAAAACTGGTCGATATCCTGAACGACCCGAGTCAATGGAACATGTTCTTCAGATGTTTGCAGAAGAAAATGATTCCGCTTCAGCTTTCGTTCATGAAGTTGGTCTCGAAGAAATCGTTGGATTCTCAATTTCTGAAGTTAGAGAAAAATACCATAACTGGTGTGAAGAGAATGATATGACTGAATTGAAACGTAAGTTTAATGAAACCTTAGAAGATCGATTCGGTCTCAAATCTTCGATGGCTACGACTTCTACTATCAGCGAGTCTTCAAATGCACACATGTTAGTGAGCTCAGGTTCTAAAAAGCAGGTCAGATGCTGGCAAATGTCTACCGTAGAAAAGACTAAGAAATTCTTAGAAGAAATCGCTGATAACGCGGAAAGTGAGTCTGACTCTGATTCTTCAGTCGAATAATTTAAAGAAATTCAACTCTAACTATTAAAGACACAGCTTCAAGTCTGTGTCTTTACTTTGCTCAAATACGGTAATGTAACCGATTTAGTTCAAAATCTTATGACACAGTCTAAGATCTGTGATACTGAGAGATGGCTGGAAATCTTCAAATCTTAGTTACAAAGTTACAACTAGTCTTATTTGTCAGAGTTTGTCAAGTATTTTTTTTTTTGAAGAAATTATGCTTTTTCCTTTACAGTCGTCAGAAAGTATGATATAATAGTTCTATCAATATAAATCTAATGGAGAAATAAACATGCCAGCATTCAACATCAACGACACGTCTTCTGTCAAAGAATATCTAGAGTCTTTAGACAGCTTCAATCGTTTCGACAAAATCGACGTTCAGCATATCGCTAATCATCTGCAAATCACAATCGATTCTGAGAATAAAGAAGTCTATCGTGAATTTCTCGAAGTCTCAGATCGTAGAACAAATCAGATCTTCTTAGGTAATGATTTTTATACTAAGATGAATACTTTATCTGCAGCATTAGAGATTCAGTCGCGTCTAACAGCTCTCAAAGACTTTTCAGTTTCTCATATTTTCTTCGATCGGACATATCTTACAGTTCAATCTGAGAATGATCTTGCTCGCTACGAGGTACGAGTGTTCGATAGAGAAGACGGCTTTAAGATCTTTGTCAAAGTTACTTTCTTCGAACGGACTGAGGAAATCTATTCCGAACGAATGTACTGCACTGACGGCAAGATCTTAGACTTTTCTCGACTTGAAGAGCTCGTTCAGAAGTTTGACGAGCTCGACGCAGTTCGAACTAGTAAATAAAGGACAAACAAAATGACTCAACTACTGAACTCTTTAGTCGCGATGCCGACTTATGTCACGATCACATTCACGATCGCTTTAGTCTCTATGCTCTCAAGTCTCTTAAAGATCTTGATGCGATCTCGTGCAAAATCTAAAATCGGCAAATCACTTAAAGTCACATGCGTGTCAAGCATTATACTTGTGTTAGCTGTACTGTTCTATCAAGATGCGCAAGTAAATCATGCTAAAGACTCTGTTTCTATCGCTCGAGATCATAACGTCGTCAGAATCTCGTCAAACAGTCAATTTCTGAAGTCAGCTAAATTTCAGATTTTAGCAGAGAATAAAGACCATGTGTTCGTAGAAGACGACGACTCAATCTACAAAGTAAGCAAGAACGCACTGAAAGGAGACGCAAAATGACTACATTCAACATAACAGACAAAGACTTCAGACAGAAAGTCGTAGAACACTTGAAGACTTTCGACCGGTTCGATCGATTGAAGATCACTGCTGAGACTGATCTGAATGATACGTCTCTTCAGATCATGCTTGAGATCGACGATACACGTCGATGCTTCTATACATACGATCTGTCAAACGATCTTTTCGAACTTGCCAAAGAACTCGAACGAACTGTCTACTATCTTTCGTGGCAGACTGAGTTTGTCAAAGATCTTAAAGAACTAATCGGATCTAGTGCAGATAGCATGAACTATTCGTATTCGTTCGATCTCGAGACATATGCTCACGTAGATGCATGGCGACCATATCAGATGTTTGACTTTTCTTTACGTCTAAATGAAGAAAATGATTTGCTCGAGATCTTTGTAACAATGGAATGCAGTCATTCAAGTAATGGTATTACTTTTAATCATCAACTAGTCACTGAGAAATGGCTGCATTACAGTGATCTAGAAACTATCTATCATCAGTTCTTGCAACTAGCTGAAGAACTGACTGGTAAAGGAGAATAACTATGGACCAACTACTAAAAGAACTTGCTAATCTACTTCACATCTCGACAGACTCATTGCTGAAGATCGGAGAATCATATCCCGCTCTTCGAAATCAGTACATCGTTTACTCGATCGCTTCAGATCTCACGATTCTAGTGTTCTTTGCTGCAATCGCATCAGTAGTCTCTGTCATTTATGCAAATACGATCGAGTCGAACGCTAAAGATCTCAGAGCTGAAAAAATATGATCGTGCAATGAAACGATCTAAAAATTGGATGAAGATCGGAATGATACTCGCGATCTCTGCAGTCTCAGTATTTGTGATTTCGAGCATTATTGCAGCAGTCTTTGCACCTGACATCAATCTGATCAAGACGATCTTGTCTAACATGAAAGGAAACTAATCAAATGTCAAAAATCTTTACTAAAGCAGATATCGAGATCGAGCATTTCGAAGAATCAGTATCATATCACGACGATCAAAAAGTCTCTAAGCTGTACGAATATCTTGAAGAACTAAAATCTCAAGGAATCTATGTCGTAGATGTAACACTAGTTTCAACTCATACAGCTATCAGATCGTTGTGTGAAGTCTTTAACCAATACATGATTCGATTGGTTCGACCTAAGTATGAAGTTGAATTATTTGTAGGAGCGTTTAACAGATACGGATACGAATTTGACTATCATAAGTCGAAAACGATCGGAGTCTTCGAAACTGTTGAAGGAGCTGAAAGATTTTAAGAAAGAATACCTCGCTAAGAGAAATGAAGACGCTGCTAAGTATGATGTGCATATCAACTATCACTCACTGCTAGACGAAGAAATCTAATCTCACAAAAGACACAGTTTTAATGCTGTGTCTTTTAATTTGCAAAGAAGTATTGTAACCAATTTAGAGCAAATCGTATCGACACAGTCATAAGTCTGTGATTTAAGAAGATCGAATAATTTTATCTTAATTGAGTTACAAAGTTACATTCATAACTTTCGTTAGAATTTGTGATATAATAAATTATATAGAAACATGAGAAAGTGAGAGATAAAAGATGAATTTAACTGGCAGAGAGATTGCTATCATCAGCAGTGAGATTGCTTACGATTTATCATTCTTTCAGTATGATCTGGAAAAAGCATCATGCTTTGCAGAAATTGAAGAAAATCTCGAGAACGGAGTAACGTCGTTTGAGGTTGAAGATGATTTGACCGGTCAAAATGAAGAAGAATTACTTCGTTGCTTGGAGATCGTCTACAATAAATGCATCATTAGATCACAACGTGATCTCAGAATCAAGATGCAATTCGATCTAGACACGGAAAATGCAATCATCAATGTTAAAGCTAAACTGATCGACGTCGCTGATCATAGAGAAGATCTGAGCTATATGACTCGACTCGTCGTAGAGAATGAACTCTGGACTATTGAAGACTTTAAACAATGGATCGAGCAAGATCTAGAGACTGAAGAAGAGATAGAACTTGCTTTAGAAGAAGCATTAGATATGTTCAATGAGACTGACGATGCACTCAGAGATCGTTACGAATCTAAGTTCTCAGTATCTTATGAGTTTTAAAGAAAGGACTGATCGTAAATATTATGAACTTAACAGATATTATTGACAAAATCGTTGTCAGATCGAAAAGATCTGAACACGAGATCGCGATTGAAGATACATTAGTGAATAATGATCGAATTGAATTTGTCTTCTCTGAAGATTATAAAGCTTATGACAACGAGTTTGAGATCGAAGAAAGAGAGATCTTGATCGATCAGTTAGATGTAAAAATCTGGTTTAGATCAGTTATTCAAGTAGACGAGATTGATCTAGATTTGAAATCTGCAGCATTAGATGTTAAAACTATCTTCGAACATATCGAATTAACAGATCTGATCGTATCGAATACTAAAGGTTTGTCAATGGAGACAATCGCAGACTTCATACGCGACGACATTAGTTCCGGTACTTTGATCTTAACTGAAGACTTCGAATATGAATTCATAATGAACTAGAAAAAGAGCTTTTCGAAGTTCTTTTTAATTTGTAAAAAAACTTATCTTTTTCCTTTACACTTCCAAGAAACTATGATATAATAGACTTATAAAATAAATCATACTAAGGACTGTTCACAAATGAGAATTGAAAGAAACATCGAATTCTTAGAAGGAAACAAACTTCCATATTACGTGAGAGTGACACGTAATCGTCAAACTATCAGAGAGACATACGATACTTTAAAGGAAGCGATCATCGCTCGTGACGAGATTGAAGAAAACTATCGTACAACTGGCAAAATGAAACATTCAAGCATCTACGAGCCAGGTCGTCTTAAACTCGCTAAACGTAGATATCAACGTGATGATCTTAAAAAGATTATTAATGTCTCAGGCCAAAGCGTCTATGTAATCGACGTAGTCTGTAAGCAATGCAATCGAGAACAAACTTATCGATTGCAGAAGTTTTATCAGCAATTCTTGGATCGTGGTCAAAAGTGTCAATCTTGCTTTGCAAAAGAGAACTTCGATAGTTTCATAGATGCTCGAAATGCAAATGATAAGCCTTATTCTACTAATCGATCTACTGGCATTAAGAATATTTCTTTCGATAAATCGTCATATCACGTTAAATTCATCAGAAAGAATCAAAAGATCAGCAAGTACGCTCATACATTAGATGCAGCAATCGCAATCAAAGAACGTATCTTAGACTTCTATGAACGATTCGATCGACTTCCAAACGCTAACGAGATCTGATAATCTATTATTAGAAAGGACGGTTCACAAATGAAAGATAAAAGAGACATTAGAGTTGCAGAAAATATTCGATTTTTAGAAGGGCATCCTTTGCCGTATCGAATGCGAATTGAACGTGATCATCAGATCATTAGAGAGTCATACGATCCGTTAGAAGAAGCGATCGCGGCGCGAGATGAGATTAAATCTAACTATCTGGAGACCGGTCAGATAAAACATTCTAGTATCTACGAATGGGGGCCATCTTAAGCTAGCTAAACGTAGATATCTAAGTAATGATCTTGAAAGATTAGTGATAGCGTCTGGCAAATCTTTCTACTCGATTGACACAGTCTGTAAGAAATGCGGTAGAAGAAAGACGTATCGATGGAGCGGCAGTTATCAAAGATTTATAGATCGAGGTCAGATATGCAAATCTTGCTTCTCTAAAGATCAAAATCGTGATCGTATCAATATTCGAAATCGTAACAATAACTGTAATTCTACTAACCGAACGACTGGTATTAAAAATATCTCGTTTGATAAGAACGCATCTAAGTATCATGTGTCTATTCGTCGTAAAATGAAACGTTTCGACGTCTACGCGAACACACTCGAAGAAGCAATCGCAATCAAAGAACGTATCTTAGACTTCTACAAAGACCATGATCGACTTCCGATGCGTGATGAAGTTTAGTGATTGATTATATTCGAAATGAAAAACTTTCGACTCTGGTGACATTTTTCAAAAGCTGATTATTTGACAGAGATCAAGCAGAGTATTCGTAGATCAATCAAACAGATAGCAAAATCTGACTTAGATCTACTGAACTCTGCTTGATCTCTGTCGAGCAATCAGTTTTACAAAATTTTTGAAAGGTACATTATGGAAATGATTGACCAAAATGAGATTCTAAGACGAATCGGACACTATACATACTTAAAGAATCTCGGCATCAAACAGATCTCTGATGACGAATATCATCTGATCGACGAAGCAAGAGATCTCACGTTTCACTTACGACTAAACGACTATCATGAAATCGCAGTTTCAATTGAGCTTGACATGTCGTCAGTCGTAAAATTCGATTCAGTAGACGCGTACGATCTGATCAAGATTGCATCGTTTACGATCGAAGATAATAAGCTAAAGATCAGCTCATATCGATTTAAACCATCCGATGAAGCGTTCGATCTAATCGATAAGTTGACAGAGTTCTGCGAAGAGCTGCGAAAACAAAGATAATGGAGAAACAAAATGAGAAAACTTACTAATGACGAAATCATCAAAGTGATAGCTGAAAGACTCAGCTTGATCTACGATTGTGAGCCTGAAATGCTTCAGACTACTGTAGCTAACGTCATTGCAACGTATCATGCGATGAAAAATGAAGACGTTGAGACTGAGGAAGAAAACGAACATAGATCTAATCTGCGAAAAACACTCTTAGTCAGAGTTGTAGGATTAAACACTGAGCTTGAGATTAGACTTTCGAAAATCGGCTATCGAAAAGATCTGTTTAAGTTCGAAGTGAACGAAGATGACTATAATGCTTGGGAAAAAGTTAAGCTGATCGATCACAATGGGAAGACAGTTCTTTCGAAAAGTGTCTACGAACTTGACGAGTTTGAAAAATGGTCTGAAGATATTATGATCAAACTTCAGACATTCGCATATCTAGTATCTGAGTTCTACGATCGATTAGCTCAGGAAGGCAGTGAAGTTGATGGTCTTCGTATCAAGCATCGAGATACGTATCATTGTCTAGAAGTTGTACCGTCATTTAAAGCGGGTCATGCTCACGTCGGCGAACGGATACCTTTAGAATCTAATCAGAACGGACCGCTTTCAATCGATACGAGCGATAATTCATTTGTCTTAGTTCACGGTGCCAATCTGTCAGCTGCATTCGAATATCATAAGGATAATGTATCAGTCAATGAAATCGACGATGTCATGAACGAGATCGACGAAATCTATAAATCTATAAAAGGAGAATAATGTAACAATGCTTATTACAACACTACACGGTATTACTGAACACTCAGTCAGACTCGAAGACATCGATTCATTCGCATCTACAGAAAGATATATGCAAGACTGCGAGATTGTGATGTATTTGCGAAATCAAGCAGAACTAGATGATTCGATCACAATCTCGTACATGCTAGTGCACGATGAAAACGGAGAACTAGTCTACGAAAAAGTCGAAGATCTCAAGCATCTAATGCGACTGATCGAGAAAGAAGAAGATTATCTTGCTAGAAAAGAATTGTTTTAATTAAAGGAGACTGTAATGACTAACAATCAATCGTTTGCGCAAAAGCTTGAAGCACTTAAGACTCAGTTGAGTGAGACTTTAGCTGAGATACAAGATCTAGAGCTAGAACAATCTCGAATTGAAAGTGAAGCGCAGATCGATCTCGACAATCACGTCGAAAAAATCGTCGATCGGATGAATGCTCAATTCGAAGCAAATGATCAGTGTAATGATATTGTCGTCGCGATGACTGTCTTCAATCACACGATTCAGATAATCAGTAATCGTCATAAGGTCGTATTCTGTAATTTCTGGTATAAAGACAGCAGTCTTGAAGAAATCGTCAGATGGGCTGAGCATCAGATCGTCAGCGCGCAGTTCTATCAACTATTGAGTTCTTCGTTTGATCGAGAAGAACTGATAACTGCTACTGCATTCGATCAGTTTGCGATTAGAGTTGATGATAATACTGACATTCATCTGTCTTACGGCAGCGATCGTCAGCTTGTAACGCTGGAGATTCGAACTGTTCTTAGTCTGAAAGATATTGAACGTAAGCTCAACGAAGATTCGAATAACGAGACTGAATTTCACAATATCTCTGTCGTCGATGAAAACGACTATATCTTCGAATCGATCGAGACTCGTACAGTCTTACTAAATGAAATGGTCGATCAGATCAAAGCGATCAAAGCTGAGAAGTAAGGAGACTAGTCCAGATGAAGAATAGACAAATCTACGATCGAGATGCTACAATTAAGATCATTATCGCTCTGATCGGAGCAGCGATCGGATTCGTGCTCTCGATGATGTTCTGGTCGACATTGATCGATTCATTAGGTCATCTATTTGACCATTAAGTATGCGATACGGATTTTAAAAGACACAGAATCAACGCTGTGTCTTTTAATCTGTCTAGATGTAGGTATACCTATACTATGCAGATCTTTAG
>ENA-OWLX01000861-OWLX01000861.1-metagenome-genome-assembly--contig:-NODE-861-length-11444-cov-13.064273_pt1 | contig 11444 bp, 3 predicted proteins | sample MGYA00245351_ERZ651106 | MGnify/ENA primary metagenome ERZ651106 (study PRJEB26857, sample SAMEA4031768) | metagenome | biome: human; feature: oral; material: saliva | place: Philippines | collected 2014... | reverse complement strand
AACCTGTTGAAAGCGGCTAACAGGCTAAGTGTGCCTGTTGCCGCCTAAAAGGCGGCCCAGATGCCTGATTATCAGGTATCCGGGGAGGATTAAGGGGAGCATTTGGGTAAAATCAGGAGGTATTGGGGGTGGAAACAGCCGAAAACCTGTGTTTGGGTTTCGGTTGTCGGGGGAAGGGCTTTTTTGCAAAGGTCTCGAGCGATGTGCGCCTGAAATTGCGCGACGAACCTTATCTGCGGGCGGGCAAAACCGTGCAAATCAACGGTTGGACCTTTGTCGGCGGCACGTTGTTCAGCAACTTCAGGCATCACCAAGTCAGCGCCCAACAGTTTGAGCAAAACTGCAATCTGGCACAGGTTTCCGTGGCCGATTTCGCCTATATTTTTGATTACTTGCCCAACAGCCAAAACGAGCGGCGCATCACGCCCGAGGATTATGTCCGTCCGCCTGTACAACGAAGAATGGGCGTGGATACAGCGGTTTCGCGGTGCGCCCGACACCATTGTCCTGACCCACTTCCCACCGAATGCAGCCTGCACCGCCCCGCAGTTTGCCGAATCGCCGCTCAATCCCTATTTCATCAACGATGTCGATTTGACCGGACTTTACCTACTGGTTTGCCGGACACACGCACACAGCGATGGACGCAGAAATTCAAGGCTGCCGCGTGGTCATCAACCCCTTGGGCTATCCCAACGAAATCGGGTGCAACGGTTATCGGGACGGGTGCTTGATTGAAGTGTAGCGCTTGCAGGGATTGAACGAAAACATCAACGAATTGGTACGGCAGTATTTCCTGAACAGAACGGATTTCAACGAAATTAACGACGCCGAAATTTGCTGCATACAGGAGGTATTGCATAACTGCCCAGGAAGATGTTAGCTTGTTAAGATAATAATATGTTGTTTTTATTTATTCTTATCAAATTGACCTATGTGCTGCTCTTGAAAACCAAATGTGCGTGTGTACTGATATAATTTCCACTTAAGTCAACCACAAATCGTTACCATGAAAACTAAGCCAGCAACCCCTTTTAGTAACTGGTTATCACTTTTCTTTTTAAACCGAGACCCGCTTAATCCTACACCGGATGGCAGACCCCTTTATGCTTATGCCGTTACCGAGCATGAATACCGTGAACTGTGCGCATTATTGCGTCGTGATCCTTCCTTAAGATCGGGCTCTTCTTATCAACCACGTTATCAAGAATGGTGTGCCTGTTATTGTATGGCGGTCAGTGAAACTTATCGGCGTCAATATTCGGGTAGCGAATGGAATTGGGCATTTTTCGATAATGCAACAGGTACGCGATTTGATAATGAACAGCAGCGTTACAAACATTTGAAAACCGGGTTGAAATATTGGAAGAGACAATGGAAACATGATAATGTCGGTAATACGCGTTATCTTGGTACATTAATTGCCGAAGGTGGGCTGCCATTAAAAATGCTTGCGGCTAACAATAACGCATTTCATGACGTTATTGATTATGGCCTAAAAAAGTATCGGGAGAGTGTGGAAACTTTTCGTCCTTTGGAAGAGTATATTACTGAAAGAGTATATAGACTGGCGCAAGTATTCCATGATGCTGCGGCTGTTGTTCTATTTGCTGATACAGTCAAAGCTTTATCCGAACTCGCTGAACAGTTTGACCTGAAGAATGAACTTAATCCAGTCGAATATCTAGATAAGGCAGATAGTGGTTGGCGCTGTCATTTTCCTTTTGCTTTGGATGGCAACCAGGCAGATGCCGTCATCAACTGCTGGTTGGGTAATGCGGCAGATGAACGCCAAAAAATGGCGAAGCAAGAATTTTCCTGTCAGCATTATGTCAAGGAGGGAAGTTGGTGCTTGCATGTTAAAATCGGGTTGCCTGAAAAATTTAGTTTCCCTATTCAGAATTATCAGGGTAAAACGGTCTTACAATGGCAGATTTTTGAAGGAGAAACGCCAGTTGCCCAAATGGGGGCGACGGCGTTTGCCTCTCTCAGCGATACAGGTAGCGAGCTGACATTCAAGCTTCCTTTTGGGAAACAGATTGATTTTGTCCGCAAGCAGACTGGTTTGCCCTTGTCTATGCGTGTGTTTGCGGGTGGGCGGCTGATTTATACCAAGCTGTTCGAAGACACGGCGTTTGACGAAGATGCGCCACTAGTGTTTTGCCCTGGCCAAGATCAATGCTGGCAACTGTTTTCTACCAATGAGTATACACGCAGCAAAGATGAGAATTTTCTGATTCGTTTGCCCTTTGGTTTCAAACTATCTGAAAACGCAAAAGTCACCCGTTTGCAAGAGCAGTGGTTCAAGTGTTCGGGCAGCCTGGCAGCGCGGCATGAAGACGGACGTGAAATTATCGTTGCTATACGTGCGGATACGATGGGGCAAACCAGTTTGCGCGGTCGGCTGTTTTACCGTTATCAGAATACGGACGGCCTGCCCGTGTATCGCGGTTTTCCTACTCTGCAAATGCCACCCGACCTGTCACTAACACACATCAAAATCAACGGCAAAGGCCAATCAAATATCTGCCCGAACTATTATGGTACATTTCAGGTAGCCTTTTACAGCGATAAAATCTGTTTGTTGCGGCGCAGAATCACTGTCCTGCCTGAAGACTTTTCCCATACTTGGCAAGCAGCAAGCGGCAAACATCCCGCCATTTTAAATGTTGACACCTCCGAGAATGTTTCCGTTGCTGCCTTTGCTGATCATCTCAATATCACACAAATCCATTCCCGATTTACCTGCCAAGCTGAGGGCAGTAATTATCCATCCCACATTATTCTTGCCGTTGGCAGCAACTCCACCCAAGCAGCACGATTGAAGCTGCCGCTGCCGTTTGATGGTGCGTATCTTTATGATGAAAATGGCAGAATCGACGATTGTCGTCTGAATATCAATCAACTGTCAGGCAAGTGGCTGATGGTGTATTCGTCTTCATCGACCAGCATGGAGCTGGTTTTCAAGTTATCGGATAACACATATAGCTGCCCTATCTCTATCACCGAACGTCTGCCAGCAGGTGGTTCGGTGCAGCAGTTTTTCTTAGACCAATGGAAGCCCCAGCTTTTGCAGCTTTTGTCGTGTAGCAGTAGCCAAGACGCCAAGGTGGAAATTACCGTACACCGTATGGGTTCAGACAAATCGCTGATACGGCTGGTATTGTCACGCTACAACGGCCTGATTGTGTGGAACAACCAATTTCATCGTTTTGGAGGATTGGAAGAAACCGATGCGCTGCGCGAAAGTTTCGTTATCAAAAAACAGGTGGCAAACGAATATGCCAGCCCCGAAGCAGTAGTGAGCATCATGCGGTTGGACGCGCCCGAAAAAGGCGCGCAACGGCTGCCCGAAAGTACAGAATTTGTTGGCGGCAGATACAGCCTGATGTCCTATGATGCGGGGTTGTGGCTGATTTACCCCGCGTCCGAATCACCTATCCAATTCCGCCCCGCCATCTTTGACAACAGCGGCGAAGAATTTACTGAGCCATCTGAACATCATTCCCTGCATACTGCTGCCCGCGCCTTCCATCCGATACACAATCCCGAAGCCATCAGCCATATCATTACAGAAATGGCGGGGAATCCCGAGCATGCAGGCTGGTGGTATTTTGAGAGCCTGAAACAGCATTTTTCCCATCTGCCACTGTCAGTATTTGAAACATGGAAGGCCTTGGCACAACAGCCGAAAACCTTGGCTTTGGCAGTTTTGCGTTTAGGGCTGGATGGTGTGTTTTGCGAGCGGATACGCAACGAACTGGCTGTGGTGTGGGAATGGTTAGCGATACAAGACTGGTTTGCCGCCGTAGATGCTTACCGCCCGTATTCCCGCGCCAAAATTGCAGCAGCAGGTTTGAATCCCGATGATGCTCCTTTAACCAAAAACTGTATTCCTCAAAATGTGTTGTGCCATGATGAGATTTTGCACTGCTATGTGTTTAGAGGCTTTCTTTCTGAAATGGAAATGATGGTGGTAGAGGGAACAATCTGGGAGATTTTTCACAAGCAACATGATTCGCGCTACAACCGCCACTACAATGCATTGCGTCAAAATGAAAACTTACGGATTCCTGAAACGCTTTCAGACGGATTGCAACAATGGTTAGACAAACAACAAGGCTCATTTTTCGACCAAGTACGCCGCCTATCTAAAATTCATTTTGACCGTGCTGCCGTCTGGCTACCCGTTTTTACCGCCTGTGTTAAAACCGGTAAGGCGCGTCCTAACGACATCAGGCCGTCTGAAATGACAACCGCGCAGTTTGCCGATGCTTTTTACCGTATTTATGCTTTGGACGCAGAATGGTTCGATTACGTCTGCGCCACACTGAGCTGCCATTTGATGAGTGAATAACAATGAATACCGACCCCATGCAACAAACCCTGTCTGGCCTGATAGAGCAGAGCCTGAACCGCATCAAGGAAGCCACCATCGGTGTATTGGACATTACGGATGATAAATTGCGCGGCCACCTGCGCCAACTGATCAACAACGAATTGGGTAACGAAAACTGCTTTCTTGCCGATCCCGTCGTCGAACAGACTTTCGGCTGGGAAAGTGCGGACTGCACCTTTGCCGATTTGGCAGAGCAAAACCTGTTTTCTGCAAAACTTACCGATGTGTTGGCCAAAGCCGACAATTATGATTTCCCCAAAACTGCCCGCCCTTACATCCACCAATTGCAAGCATGGCGGCATCTTTTGGCCGATACACCCCAGTCTGCCATTATTACCAGCGGTACGGGTTCTGGCAAAACCGAATGCTTCATGATTCCGATATTGGAAGACCTGATACGCCGACAAACGCAGGAAAACACAGCGCTGGTTGGCGTTCAGGCTCTGTTTCTTTATCCGCTCAACGCCTTAATCAATTCGCAAAAGGAACGCTTGGACGCATGGACGAAGCCCTTCGGTAACAAAATCCGCTTTTGCCTCTACAACGGCAACACCAAAGAAAGTGCCGAGCCGCGAGACAAAGACCAGCCCAACCAAGTCCTGTCGCGCGAACTGCTGCGTAAAGAACCACCACCTATCCTGCTGACCAACGCCACCATGCTGGAATACATGCTGGTGCGCCAAGCTGACGCGCCGATATTGGAAAAATCGCGTCAGGCGGGTTCGCTGCGTTGGATTGTCTTGGACGAAGCGCACAGCTACATCGGCTCACAGGCGGCGGAAATTGCTTTGCTGCTACGCCGTGTGGTGCACGCTTTTGGCAAGCAACCCGAAGATATCCGCTTTGTTGCCACATCCGCCACCATCGCCTCCAACAAAGCGGCAGACGAACTGCGCCGCTACCTCGCTGACTTGGCGGGTGTGCCCCGGGAGCAGGTACTGGTGGTTTCCGGCAACAGAGACTTTCTACCGATTGGAGTTGCCGATGGCAGACAGAGTCTGACAGACATCGTATCCATTACAAATGAAACCGAACGCTTTACCGCACTGTGCCGCAGTGCAACCGCAACCACCTTGCGCAACTGCCTGACAGCAAGCACTCAGCCCTATACGTTGAACCAATTGGTACAGGCAACGCAAGCATATCTGCTTTCAGGTAGCCTTTATGAACGGCAACGCGAAGTATTGGCCTGGCTGGATGTCATGACTCAGACAAAACCGTCTGAAAATGCCGAACCATTTTTGAAGCTGCGCCTACATCTGTTCCAAGCCATGCTGCACGGTTTGTGGGCATGTGCTGACCGCCATTGCAGCGTAAAAGAAGGGTATCTGGAAGATTGGGCATTCGGACAGGTTTATCTCAACCGCCGCGCCAAATGTGATTGCGGCGCTCCTGTGTACGAACTGGTACTGTGCCAAGATTGCGGTACGCCGCACCTAATGGCGCAGGAGAGCAACGGTATTTTGCACCAGCACGACACCCGCATCACCGATGAGTTCGCACTCAATCCCGAGCCGGTAGACAATGATGAAGAAAACAGCGGAACTGACGGCGTGGACGGCTCTAACCCAATTTCAGATGGCTTGCAATTCACATCTCACAACAAAGTGCTTGCCGCTGCAGCCGATACGCTGTCTGAAAACTATACGGCACAGAAAATCGACAAAACAACTGCCGAAATCGGCGTACGGCAGGGTGAGACTTTTGAGTTGGCTTTGGATTTCTCCCTGCATGCCTGCTGTTCCGCCTGCGGCAAAGAAAGCCGAAAAACACCGTTTTATCATCAGAAGTATTTGGGCGCACCGTTTTACGTTACCCACGCCGTGCCGACTGTATTGGAATTTTGTAGGGACGCCGAAAACAACCCGCAATCGCTGCCTGCGCGCGGACGGAGATTGATTACTTTTACAGACAGTCGCCAAGGAACGGCGCGAATGGCGGTGAAAATGCAGCAGGAAGCGGAATATTCTAAATTGCGTGGTATGGTGTTTGATGTATTAGTGCAGGAAACAGGCAAAGCGGAGATCATGCCTCCCGAGTTGGTTACACTGATGCAAGCTAATCCTGCGTTGTCAGGACAAATTGTATGGAGAGGTTCGAGTGGTAAAAAAACTCATCTTACTTGGGATGATATGTACCACGCACTGCGCGACAAAGCAGAGATGACGCAAGATTTACTGCCTTACAATCGTGAAGCCAATCCCGTCATGTTTGATGATCCCAGTGGCAACGGAGCAGAAAAACTGGCAGAGTTGCTGCTGGCTCGAGAATTTATCCGCCGCCCGCGCAATGCCAATAGTTTGGAAACCTTGGGCCTGGCAATGGTTTACTATCCCGATTTGGACAAAATTAGTACGTTACCCGACGGTTGGGCGGAAACACGCGTTTTGAATCAAGCCAACAATCCAAGCAAACCGCTGAATTTGGATGATTGGAAAGCATTTTTAAAAATGCTTTTGGATTTTCACGTCCGTGAAAATTCCTTTACCAATTTGGATGAGCAGAAAAAACGATGGTTGGGCAAACGCTTTTCGGGGAAATCCCTGCTGCCGCCCGATACCAGAGAAAAGCAGACTTCGCGCAAACGGGGTTGGCCGCAAATTCGAGATAAAGACCCGCAGCCTCGAGCCGTCAAGATTTTGCAGGCGGTTACAGGGTTGGATATTCGAAACCCTTTAGCCAAACACAAAATCAACTCGTGGTTGAAAACAGCGTGGAAACAGCTCACTATAGACAGCAACATCCTGCGCCCCGATGCTGATGCTTGGAAAATGCCACTTTCGGCAATGGCGTTCAGGCTACCTGAAAAAGAAATGTGGCTGTGTCCGCAAAGCCACCGCCTAATCGACACCACTTTACGCGGCGTGTCGCCTTATCTACCGCGCAACTGGCAGGAAATGCCGTCTGAAAAGCTGTTTTGCAGCAAAATCGAATTGCCCGATTATTACCGCTTCAAACAGGATGCTACTGCTGAAACACGCCGTAACCAAATGCGCCGCCTGCTGGCACAAGACGAAGACGTCAGTCGCCTGCGCCAAAAAGGCTTGTGGAGCAATTTGAGCGACAAAATCATAGAAGGAGGTTTCTACTACCGCACAGCGGAACACTCTGCCCAGCTTGCATCCGCACAACTGGTAGCATACGAGAAAATGTTTAAAGACGGCAAAATCAACGTATTGAGCTGTTCTACCACCATGGAAATGGGCGTGGATATCGGCGGTATGGCGGCGGTAGTAATGAATAACGTCCCGCCGCATCCTGCCAATTACCTGCAGCGTGCTGGTCGTGCAGGACGACGCAGCGAAGCAGCGGCGGTGGCTTATACATTGTGTAAAAACGATCCGCACAACCGCCGCGTATTTGCCAACCCGAAATGGGCATTCACTACGGTCATTGCCGCGCCGAAAGTATCGTTAAGCTCGGCAAAAATCGTCAGCCGTCATGCTCATTCACTCCTGCTGGCAGAGTTTCTCGCCACACGCAGTGACACGGGCAAAGACAGTACCAAATTGAATACATCATGGTTTTTCCACCCGACAAAACAGGTTTGGCAGCAGTTTTGCGACTGGATGAACTCGTCGCAATGCACAGCCGATCAAGCCATTGCCAAACTCACGACAGGCACGGCTTTGGCGGGCGTGCCTTTGGCACATATCAAAGAGCGCGCCGTGCAACGGCTGACGGAGATGGCGGAAAACTGGCAGGCTGATTTCCGCAGCATCAACTACAAAATTAATCAAACCGACAATGATTTATACAAAAAAGCCCTAAACCGCGAGAAAAAACTGCATGAAAATGAAAACTTGCTCGGCCATCTGGCGGTAAATGCCTTTCTGCCCGGCTACGGTTTCCCTACCGACGTAGTGGAAATGAAAATCCGCAAAATGGAAGACTTACGCCGCGAACGACAGAATCGCGAAGACAATCTGTTCGTCCGTAAAGAAAATCCCAGTCGCAGCTTGGATATTGCCCTGCGCGAATACGCGCCCGGTTCGGAAATTGTATTAGACGGGCGCGTGTATCGTTCGGCAGGCATCAATCTGCGCGTAAAATCAGACGAACAGGGCAAAAATGAAGCCCAACGTTTCGACACCGCATGGCGCTGTAAAAACTGTGGAACATCAGGTGTGGCACGTTACAAATACAGCCATGACGACATCCGATGTTACTGCTGCGGCGAAGCTGTTCCGTTTACCGAACAACAAACTGTGCTGACTCCAGCAGGCTTTCTGACCGATTTTTTCGAAGACAGCGGCAACGATGTTTCCAGCCAAACATTCGTTCCCACACACGCGCCCAGGGTACAACTGAACGGCACAATCACTGCCCTGCCGCAGCCCGATTGCGGCGAAATCCGCTACGGCAGCGGTGGCGAAGTGCTGTTCCGTTCTGGCGGTAAAAATGAAAACGGTTTTGCCGTCTGCATGAGATGCGGGCGTGCGGATTCCATGACCGAAGACAACGAACTGCCAACCGTATTTTCAGGCGATTACCACAAGACTTTGGGTGGTGGTTTGGATATGGGCAGCAAAAAGAAAGACTGCCCCAACAGCAATGTGCAGCACAACATCCACCTGAGCCACCGTATCCAGACTGATGTATTGGAAATTGCCTTGAAAAATCCACAAACAAAAGCATGGCTAGACAGTGGAAACAAGACTGCCGCCCGCACGATTGCCGTAGCCGTGCGCGATGAAATTGCCGCCTGTTTGGGCATAGAAACCACTGAAATGGGCTATGCTGTGCGTGAAGATAAGGATTTGGAAACAGGTATAGTTCGTTGCTTGATTCAGATTTACGACCAAGCTGCAGGAGGAGCTGGTTTCGTCTTATCTGCCGTAGATGATATCAACGGTATCCTGAGCCGTGCTTTAGACCGTCTGAGTTGTCCCGCCGATTGCGGTAGCGTATGCCAGCACTGCCTAGCGGGAGGTGATGGTAATGTGGAGCGTGAGGAGCTCGATCGTCATCAAGCTTTGCAGTGGCTTGAAGAAGCGAAATTTAATCAACATTTGAAACTGCCTGTAAGCATTTCACGCATTGCTGGCAGTCGTTATTGTGCACGTACACCCATTGCTGAACTGGAAAAACGTATTCTGGAAATGCAGGGAAGTAGACTCCTGATTTTTGTCCACCAAACTGACAATAATTGGGATAGCCCTGAAATTAAAGCACAAGTAATGAAATGGCAGATGCTGTATCAGATACAGCCGGTATTCTGTTTTACCCAAGCTGCTTGGATAGATGACAACAACATCCGAGAGCTGTTCCATCCGTTCATACAGGCTGGCTGGCAGGTTGCCATCGCTTCTGCCGATGTAGAGGGTACAATCTTAGCTGCTCAACTTTCAGACGGTATTCATACCACTAGTCTGCTGCATATACAGCCTGAAGAAATATTTTCCAGACATACCAAAGCATTGTTTACTAGTGAGTGTTTGTCAGAAGTAAATACCACACTAATTGATACAGAAAATTGGTTTTCGCAAAAAGGTGGGAAACTGATTAATTTGAATCACGAATTAGATGGAAAACTAGATAGTTTTGGCGCAAGGATGCTGGCACTGATAGACAAGCAATATCCATTGTCATTACAAATTAAAAAAGATCCTATCACGGCTGTGGTTTATACTGATCGATATCTGAAAAGTCCGTTAACATTATTGATATTGGATAGTGTTATTAAGGAATTATATTGCTTGAATAAAAAACCATTTTCTACCTTGGAGTTAAATATATCATCAACTAGGCAAACCTATCAAAATAGTGAATATTTATGGCATGACTGGCAAAATAGTAACATGCAACAAGAAGTATTTAAACAATGGTTTTCTGATTACTCTAATAAGATTTCAGTTAATATTATCAAGAGTCAGTTACAGCATGCAAGAATATTAAAATTAATGCATGAATCAGGAGAATTTACTAATATTATTTATGATCAGGGTATGGGTTACTGGGGCAGAATTACCTTGCCACATGCTGAAGCAAGTCTCCGATTTTATCCTTTTGATCAAGATGCATTATTTCAGGTTAGTCATTTGAATAAATGTAAGCAGATAAATACTAATATTGCGACGGATTATGATTGGGATACCTATATCGTATTCAATATCTGCTAATAAATAGGTCTGTCCTAAATAACTAGGATAAATTGGTTTTATTAATTGCTTTAAAATAGGGTAAGAGGCTTGATTTTACTGTTGTTAAAGCGCCATTCACACTCATTCGAAATGCAGCTAAAAACGCTCTTTCAGAATGCTGTTAAACTTGTGTGAGTGGCGTTTTGCTTGGTTCCAAAAATTCTCAATGCCGCTGATATGGTTCTGACGGTTGGCAAATGATTTGGAATGATTGATGCGGTGGCCGACAGAGAGGGGCGGCTGGAAGAGGTGTACCGCGTGGTGAACAAAGCGGGCGACACCGAGCCGACCCGCGCTATCCGTTTGGCCGACGGCCACTCCTTTATGGCCGACCGCGGCTTTGACGGCAACGCGGGCAAGCGGCACTTGATGCAGCTGGGGCAATTGCAGATGCAACGGGCGGTGGCAGATGATTTGTATCAGGCCTATCAGAGGTTGATTGCGACCAACCGGCCGCAGAAGCAGCCTGCATTTGTTGGCGTGTTCGGCCTACACACTTTGGATGAGTTGGCCCGCCGGCAATACGACATCACCGCCACCGCTGTGATGCCTACCGACGGCACCGCCATCAACTGGGGCGGCATCGAGGACGCCAAAATCTCGCTGATGCCCAACGTACCCGGTGCCAAACCTACCAGCTACCTCGGCTTTTGCGTATGGCGATTGATACGCAGCTGGAAGGGCAGGCGCGGCTGGTGGCTGGTTATGTGCTCACTGTTGCTCGATCGTTTGGAGGAAGAGACTCTGAAAAAATATGAGCGATATATGAAGATTCCGGAAAAATTTTTCTCGGGAGGTAAAACTTTTATTGTTTTACCTCCCAAATTTTTTGAAATTATAGGTCTGGGGAAAGTGGAGTTATGATGTGTTATAGAGATTGCTTTTTTTGTTTAAAGCGCATA
>ENA-OWLX01000860-OWLX01000860.1-metagenome-genome-assembly--contig:-NODE-860-length-11454-cov-3.817177_pt1 | contig 11454 bp, 10 predicted proteins | sample MGYA00245351_ERZ651106 | MGnify/ENA primary metagenome ERZ651106 (study PRJEB26857, sample SAMEA4031768) | metagenome | biome: human; feature: oral; material: saliva | place: Philippines | collected 2014... | reverse complement strand
AATTGGCATATAATAGTGTTTATGCAGTGAAATATAAAGGTGTTTATTCGAATTTATATATTTCCCAATCCATTAAAAAATACAGATTAATAGATAGAGATAGGGTTTTTTACACAGAATTGGTTTATGGAACCTTGGAAAATATTAAATTTTTAGATTATGTCATTGATAAGTTTTCAAATGTTAAAGTAGATAAGCTTTCCAAGGAAGTGTTGACTATTTTAGAGGTGTCTTTGTATCAGATTCACTATATGGATGGGGTTCAAAATTTTGCCGTAGTAAATGAAATGGTTAATTTGGCAAAGGTGGTGTGCCATAATGCAAGAATTTCTTCTTTTGTAAATGGAATTTTGAGGAATATTTTAAGAAGTTCGAACGCTTTTGACATTCTTTTGCCACCTGGAAAAAAAAGACTCAGCATTGAATATTCAGTAAGTGAGTGGATATCGGGGTTGTTGATAAATCAATATGGTTTAGAAAAAGCAGAGGACATTCTATATGCTTTATCACAACACCCTGCAATCTATCTTAGAGTGAATATGAATAAAGTTACAACAGACAGATTAAAGGAAAAACTATGTTCTTTAGGAGTCGATGCAGAGAAAGTGGTGGGATTTGATAATATATTACAAACGAAACATTTCAATGGAATTGAAAAAAATGAATATTTTTTGAAAGGATATTTTACGATTCAAGACATCAGTTCCGTTTGTTGCATAAAAGCACTTTCTGCTAAAACCGGAGAAAAAATATTGGATATTTGTGCTGCTCCGGGAGGAAAAACAACAGCAATTGCAGAAATAATCGGGGAAAAGGGTATTGTTTTTTCTAACGACAAGGGAGTAAATAAGCTAAACTTGATTTCTCAGAGTGCAAAGAGATTATGCTTAGATAATATCGAGCTTTCAGATATAGATGCTTGTGAATTTCAAGAGAATTGGAAGGAAATGTTCGATCGTGTGTTAGTAGATGTTCCGTGTTCCGGATTAGGAGTTATTAGAAGAAAGCCTGAAATCAGATATAAACAGGGAGTAGAGTTTAAATCATTGTATCCTATTCAAAAAAAGATTTTAGATAATGCTTCACAATATGTAAAAAAAGATGGAATTCTTATTTATAGTACTTGTACTTTGAATAGAGAAGAGAATCAAGAAGTAATTCATCATTTTCTATCAACTCACACTAATTTTACCTTAGATGATATGATCATTCCAACACTTGGACAAGTATACGGAATGGTTGAGTTATTGCCCGATGAGGGTCAGTGGGACGGTTTTTTTATCAGTAAATTAAAGAGAATACAGTAGGAGTTTGATGATATGTGTGTTGATTTAAGAAGCATGGAGTATTATGAAGTAGAAGAAGTGGTGTTGAATTTAGGTGAAAAAAAATACCGTGCAAAACAAATCTATAATTTTTTAGCCAAAGGAGTTTCTTCTATTGATGAGATGTACACACTTTCAAAAGATTTTAGAGAAAAATTAAAAGAACGTTACTATATCTGTAAAACTGATATTTACCATAAACTGGAATCTAACTTGGATGGAACTCGAAAGTATTTGATTGAATTAGGTGATGGTAATTTAATCGAAACCGTTTTAATGATATACAAAAACGGACCTTCTATTTGTTTATCTACACAGGTGGGATGTAGAATGGGATGTAAGTTTTGTGCTTCCACAGTAGACGGTTTGGTAAGAAATCTTACACCGGGTGAAATCATCGGTCAAATGATTACCGTTCAAAAAGACTTGGGAGAAAGAATTGCAAATATTGTAATCATGGGTTCAGGAGAGCCGTTTGATAACTTTGATAACCTGGTTAAGTTTTTGAAATTGGTTCATGAAGATTATGGATTGCAGATAGGATATCGACATATCACTATATCCACTTGCGGTCTCGTTCCCAAGATTAGAGAAATGGAGAAGTTGGGAATTCCAATCAATTTGGCAATTTCTTTGCATCAAGTAGAACAAAATAAAAGAGAAGAGATTATGCCGATTGCAAAAGTGTATGACATTGAAGAATTGATTGAAGCAGGAAAGCATTATGCAAATGTTACAAAAAGAAGAGTTACTTATGAATATGCATTGATTGAGGGTGTGACAGATTCTTTAGAAGAAGCACATAAATTAGGAAGCTTATTAAAAGGGAGTTTATCTCTAATCAATCTTATTCCTATTAATCCCATAAAGGAAAAAAGTTTTAAAAAGCCTAATTTAAAAAGAGTACAGGCTTTTCAAAAAGTTTTATTAAATTATCACATTATTACCACAGTTCGAAGAGAATTGGGTTCGGATATTAACGGAGCTTGCGGACAGCTGCGCAGAGATGTCATTAATCGAGATAAGAGGTGAATCATTTGAAGTATAGTTTATTGAGTGATAAAGGAAATGTAAGAGAAATGAATGAAGATTACACTAAAAGTTTGAAAGTATCTGAAAATGCTCATTTATTCCTTCTTGCAGATGGAATGGGAGGCCATAACAAGGGAGAAGTTGCAAGTGAACTTGCCGTAGAGTCAGTTGTGGAATATTTTCAACGGCACATGGAAATTATCTCTAATCTTCATCAAAAAACAGATCTTCCGAAAATTCAGGAGTTTATAAAAAGAGCTATTATTTTTTCAAATGAAAGGGTAAACAAAGAATCATTGAAAGAAGACCAACATGGAATGGGCACAACTCTTGTGTTATCTTATCTCACAAAGGAATTTGTCGTAATTGCGAATATTGGAGATAGCAGAGCTTATCTATATTGCGACAATTCTTTTGAGCAAGTTACAAACGATAATTCCTATGTTCAAGAATTGGTCAAGTTGGGAGTTATTTCCAATGAAGAAGCGCGAAATCATGAGAAAAAAAATATAGTTACAAGAGCCATCGGAACAGAATCCGGTGTAGAAATTGATTTTTATAATTTTGAAATAAAGGAAAAAGATGTTTTGTTGATGTGCAGTGACGGTTTAACTAATATGTTAAAAGATTTTGAAATAAAAGAAATCTTGGATAGGAAATATCTTCCTTCTTTTTGTTGTGAACAGCTGATAAAAGAGGCAAAACAAAAAGGTGGATATGACAATATTTCTATCATTTTGGTGTATCTTTAAAATGGTATTCAAGAGGGAGTAGTGGAGAAATTGATAGGAAAAATTTTAGGAAATAGATATGAAATATTAGAAAAAATAGGCGAGGGCGGGATGTCTGTTGTCTATAAAGCTAAGTGTCATAGTTTAAATAGAATTGTTGCGGTAAAAGTGTTAAAACAGGAATATTCCAATGATGATGAGTTTTTAGTTAAATTCAAAAATGAGGCACTCTCGGTTGCAAAGTTAAATAACGGAAATATTATTAATGTGTTTGATGTGGGGCAAGATGAAGACATCTCATATATTGTAATGGAGTATGTAGACGGAAAAAATTTGAAGCAACTATTGAAAGCACAACAGAAATTTTCTGTTGAACAAGTTCTTGACATCTCAAAACAGATTGCGATGGCATTAGAAGAAGCGCATAATAAAAAAATTGTTCACAGAGATATTAAAGCACAAAATATTATGCTTACTACAAAAGGCGTGGTAAAGGTTGGAGATTTTGGGATTGCGAAAGCAGTGAGCAGTTCTACGATTACGGCATCAGGTGCAATCATGGGTTCTGTTCATTATTTTTCTCCTGAACAAGCGCGCGGAGGGTTTGTAGACGAGAGAAGCGATTTATATTCTCTGGGAATCATTATGTATGAAATGGTGACAGGAAGACTTCCTTTTGACGGAGACAGCCCTGTTAATATTGCTTTAAAACATATTCAAAATAATATTACCTTCTTAGAATCTGATGATGTTCCTTTGGAATTGCAGGATATGATTCTGAAATTAACTCAAAAAAATCCGGATAAACGCTATTCCGGTGCAACGAGTTTGATTAAAGATATTTCTTATTTACAAGATGGTAAAAAAGTGCATAGGTATTCATATGATGAAGAAAGTGATTATTGTACTAAAAAAGTTCCTACTTTAAAGCATGATGATTTTTATCAAAATGCGATATCAAAAAATCAAGATGATATTGAGTTTGATTTTGAAAAAAAAGGCAGAAAAAAGCCTTCTATTGTAACGTTGCTTGCCATTATAACGGCAATAGGACTGTTGGGGATTGTTTTTTCTATGAGAGGATTTTTATTTCAATCATCAAAAAATACGATTCCGGTTCCTCATATTATAGGTTTGTCTGAGCAAGAGGCAAGAGAGACTCTTGAAAGAGCGAGATTGCAACTTAATGTTATAAAAACAGAACCTAATACAAAATATGAGAGCGGGCAGGTAACTGATACTAACCCCAATGAGGGAATTAAAGTTCCAAAAGGTACGATTGTAAATGTAGTTTTAGCTGATTCTTCAAAAGAGAAATTGACTTTAGAAAACTTTGTAGGACAGGATTTTACTGAAGTGGAAAAAAAGTATGTTGGAAAATTACAATTTAAAACAGAATTTATTCCCAGTACAGAACCTACAAATAGAATTTTAGAGCAACAACCTTCAGAAGGAACAGAAGTAGAATTAGGAAGTCAAATTATTTTATTTTTGAGTAAAAATGCAAATGATATTCCGATTTCCGTTCCGAATGTAGTTGGCAAAGATGCGTCTGAAGCTAAAGGAATTCTTTCTTTGTTCAAGGTGTCTGAAAGCTACAAAGAAGATAAAGAACAACCTGAGGGTGTTGTGTTATCTCAAAAACCGGAAGAGGGAGAACAAGCAAAACCAAAATCAACAGTGCATATTGTTGTAAATAAGTATGATCGTCCGAAAACAATAACAAAAAGAATTGTGGTTACTTTGCCGCGAGATAATGAAGTGGTTTCTGTAAAGATAACAGATCAAAATTCATCCAAGATAATTTTTAATAAAAATGTGACAGTCTCAGAAGTGGATGGCGTATTATCGGTAGATGTAGAAGGCTTACAAGGAGAAACAAAAAAGTTTGAAATTGAAATTGATTCAAATTTTTATGATACTACAGAAATCAGTTTTTAACGTCATTTAGAAAGGACAAGTATTTTATGTTAGAGGGCATTATTACAAAAGCAATATCGTCCTTTTATTCAGTGGATACAGAAGAAGGTGTTTTCATCTGTAAAGCGAGTTGGTTGTTCAAAAATAAAAAACAATCTTTGCTTGTTGGGGATAAAGTAAACATTGTTATTGCTGATAATGTTGCTAAAGAAGGAATAATTGAAAAAATAATTCCAAGAACGAATATATTGATTCGCCCATCTATTGCTAATGTTAGTCACGCTCTATTGTTCTTCTCTATCAAAAATCCGGATCCGAATCTATCATTAATTGATCGATTTATTGTTTTAGCTCAAGAACAACAGTTGAAAATTACACTTTGTTTTTCTAAAGTTGATTTAGATGATGGAACAAGGTTGCGAAAATTATTGGAGATTTATAAAAAAGTAGGGTATCCTGTTATTTCTATCAGTACTTATGATAATAAAAATTTGGAGGAACTCAAGAATACTCTGAAAAGTCATATTACAGTGATAGCAGGCCCTTCCGGTGCAGGGAAAAGTTCTTTTATCAACACGTTAAGCCAAAATTTTAATATAAAGACAAATTCCGTCAGTAATAAAATCGGAAGAGGAAGACATACAACAAGACATGTTGAGTTGATGAGGATAGGAACTGATTCGTGGATTGCTGATACTCCGGGATTTAGTTCATTGTCCTTGTCGCATATCCCATATACTGAATTAAAAGAGTACTTTTTAGAATTTCATGATTACGATTTAAATTGTAAGTTCTCTAATACCTGTCTACACTATAAAGAGCCGGATTGTTGTGTCATTAATGCAGTGAAAAACAAAGAAATTTCTTTAGAAAGATATCAAAGTTATTTGCAATTATTGGAAGAGATTAAAGAAACCGAGAGACGGAAAAGTTGGTAATGAATAGTATTGTTTGTTATATAATTTTTTAGGGATAGGGGTAATTGTTATGATAAAATTAGCACCATCTATACTTTCAGCAGATTTCAGTCAGTTGGCAGAAAGTGTGAAAGCGGTTGAAAATGCAGGATGTGAATATTTGCATATTGATGTAATGGATGGACATTTTGTTCCAAATATCACTTTTGGAGCCGTTGTTTTTGAAAAACTGAGAAAAAAATCAAATATGACTTTTGATTGTCATTTGATGATTGAACAGCCTGATTTATACTTGGAAGATTTTGTAAAAGCAGGAGCTGATATCATTACAGTTCATCAAGAAGCTTGTGTTCATCTCAACCGTACCATTCATCATATCAAAGAGTTGGGTTGTAAAGCAGGAGTAGCGATTAATCCTGCGACATCACCACAAGCATTAGAATATGTTTTGCAAGATGTAGATATGGTTTTAATTATGAGTGTGAATCCCGGATTTGGAGGTCAAAAATTTATTCCTCAGTCATTAGATAAAATTAAAAAATTAAAACAAATGATTGATGCAAAAAATTATAATGTAGACATCCAAGTGGACGGCGGCGTGAGTGTGGATAATATTCATGATATTGTAACAGCAGGAGCGAATATAGTAGTTGCCGGATCGGCCATTTTCGGAAAAGACAATATTCAAAAAGCGGTATCAGATTTGAGAGATTCAGCAGAACAATCTTGAAGAACAGGAGAGTAAGTTAAAAAATGAGTCTTTTAGGAAAGAAAGCAGCTATACTATGGAACGGAGATTTACAAGATAAAGAGTTTATCGTCTCACAGTTAGATAAATTTGATACTATTATCTGTGCAGATGGTGCCGCTGATTTTCTGAAAGAATATGATTATTTGCCCGATGTCATTATTGGAGATTTGGATTCAATTTGTGAAGACACATTACAATACTATAGGGAAAGACAAGTTGAATTTTTAAGATTTCCACCGGAAAAAGATTTTACGGATAGTGAGCTTACGATACGATATTTGTTAGAACAAGGTATTTATCATGCAACAGTATTCGGTTTTTCAGGGAGTAGATTAGATCACAGTATTGCAAATTTAGGTTTGTTATATTATGCTGTAAATCAAGGAATATCAATAAATTATATATCTCGAAGAAATAGAATAATGTGCCTAAAACCGGGGACTTATTTTTTTGAGAACCAATATAAATTTTATTTTTCTCTGGTTGCTCTTTTTGGAATTGTAAAGAATATTTCATTATCCGGTGCAAAATATTCTCTTTCTTCTTATACAATGAAACAAGGAGAAACTATTGGTATCTCTAATGAATACATCGAAAATATTTGTTTAGAATTTGAAGATGGACATCTACTCGTCATAGAGAGTGAGAAAGATATTTCTATCTAATATTTTCTTTTGGTGTATGGTATAATGACATTGCCGAATGAAACATTTCATAGGCAAAGTTTGAATTTTGGAAACTCAGATAATCTCTGTAATTCTTGATAATAAGGACTGTCAAGTCATAGTCTATGGTATTGTAAGACGGTATTTCTAATAATTCAAAAAATAAGGAGTGTGCTAATGAAAGAACCTGTCGGTGGACAAGCGTTAATTGAAGGTGTGATGATGCGTTGCGGAAAGAAAAAAGCAATTGCTATTCGTAAATCCAATGGTGAAATTCTTACAACTAAATTGAAACCACACATACTTTTTGAAAACAGTGTAATATATCAGATTCCGTTTATAAGAGGTATTTTTGTTTTGATAAATTCAATGATAGAAGGCAGTAAAGATTTAACTTATTCTGCAAGTTTTTTCATGGAAGATGAAGAAAATTCTAAATTAGAACAATTGTTGGAAAATGTTTTTGGAAAGTATGCTCAAAAAATAGTAGACGGAGCAATATTTGCATTCTCTTTTTTTCTTGCCGTTTTCCTGTTTGTTGTTTTACCTACAATGATAGCAAAGAATCAATCGCAAAATACATGGTTTATCTCGCTTAAAGAAGGAGTTATTAAAATATTGCTGTTTATTTCATATTTATTTTTGGTGTCAAGAACAAAAGACATGCATCGTGTTTTTCAGTATCATGGTGCGGAGCATAAGAGTGTATTTTGCTATGAACAAGGAAGACCGCTTACTGTAGAAAATGTTAGAAAAATGAGTAGATTTCATCCAAGGTGCGGTACTAATTTTATCTTTTTGATTTTGATTGTGTCTGTTTTACTGTTTTCGTTTATTAATGTAAGAGTTGTGTTGGTCAGAAGTATCATCAAACTGAGTTTATTTCCGGTTGTTTCCGGCATTTCTTATGAACTTCTCAGAATAGCAGGAAAAAAAGATATCTTTGCTATCAAATTGTTTGTTTATCCCGGAATGTTATTGCAACGCATTACAACTCAAGAACCGGATGATAGTCAAATTGAAGTGGCAATTTCAGCTCTTTTGGCAGCGGTAGAAAAAACCTAATGATAATGTGAATATTACAAAATTTAGTAGGGAAGTCTAATGAACATTCGAGAATTATTAAAAGAGGGGCAACAATTATTACGAAGCAGTTCATCCAGTGCCTTGTTGGATGCACAATTATTACTTATGTATGTATTACAGGTAGATAAGTTATATCTAATGATTCATTTGAACGAGGAAGTTCCGTTTGAAAAAATTGTAATATATCATGAACTGTTAGCCGAAAGGAAGCAATCTGTTCCTATCGCATATCTAATTCATAAAAAACCTTTTTACGGAAGAGACTTTTTTGTTTCACCAGGAGTTTTAATACCAAGACCGGATACGGAAATTTTGATTGAAAAAACCTTAGATGTCATACCTGATAACAAACAAGTATCCGGAATAGAAATAGGTTGTGGAAGCGGAGCAATTTCAATCACTTTGCTTTTAGAAAATCGCTTATTAAATATGGTTGCCACTGATATTGAAGCAATTCCTATCGAAATCACATCAAAAAATGCGAATTTAAACAATGTGCAGAACCGACTAAGATTGATCAAAACGGATTTGTTTAATGGGATTCCTTCAGAACTATTTGATTTTATCATATCCAATCCTCCATACATTCCGTACAATGATTCAACTAAACTTATGAAAGATGTGGTAGACTATGAACCGAAAGTTGCTTTGTTTGCAGAAGAAAACGGAACTTTTTTTTATCGAAAAATACTGGAGGATGGGAAAAAATTTTTGAAAGAAGATGGTTTTGTTGCATTTGAAATCGGATGTTCGCAAGCGACACAGGTGAGAGAACTATGTTTGAAAGAAGGTTTTCATAATATTATGATTCATCAGGATTTGTATGGATTAGACCGTGTTGTGATAGCGTTTAGATAAAAAACTAATCAAAATGAAGGAGAATAACAAATGTTTGAAAATTTAAAAGCGTTAGAAGAAAAATATGAAGAGTTAAATAAAATTGTAGCAGATCCAAGTACCATGAACGATATGGACAAATGGAAAGCGTATATGAAAGAAATATCAGATACAGAGCCAATTATTCAAAAGTATAGAGAATTTAAACAGACAAGAGATGATATTGAAGGATCTAAACAAATATTGGAAGAAGAAAAGGATGAGGAATTAAGAGAATTGGCGAAAATGGAATTGTCCGAAAAAGAAGAGCTGATGGAAAAAGTTCAAAATGAACTAAAACTACTTTTAATTCCAAAAGATCCAAATGATGAAAAGAATGTTATTGTTGAAATTCGCGGAGGAGCCGGTGGTGATGAAGCTGCACTGTTTGCAGGAGTTTTATTTAGAATGTATTCCATGTATGCATCGGCGCGTAATTGGAAAGTAGAGATGATGTCTGCGAACGAAACAGGAATTGGCGGATATAAAGAAGTTGTGTTTATGATTACAGGAAAAGGAGCCTATTCCAGATTAAAGTATGAATCCGGAGTGCACAGGGTACAACGTGTGCCTGAAACAGAATCCAGCGGAAGAATTCATACATCCACATCAACGGTTGCTGTTCTGCCTGAGGTAGATGATGTAGAAGTAGAACTTGATATGAACGATGTTAGAGTAGATGTGTTCCGTTCTTCCGGAAACGGTGGACAATCTGTTAATACTACTGACTCTGCAGTTCGTTTAACACATAAACCTACAGGAATTGTAATTTCCATGCAAGATGAAAAATCTCAGTTGAAAAACAAAGAAAAAGCGTTCAAAATTTTGAAGGCAAAGTTATATGATTTAGAGTTAGAAAAAGCACAAAAAGAATTGGCGCAAGAAAGAAAAAGTCAGGTAGGTTCCGGGGACCGTTCTGAAAGAATCAGAACATATAATTATCCTCAAGGACGAGTAACAGACCATCGTATTGGACTCACTTTATATAAATTGGAAAACTTCCTGAATGGAGACATCGATGAGATATTAGATGCATTGATTACCACTGATCAGGCAGAAAAATTGCAATCGATTTAATTGTTGGTAAATTGTGTTTTTTTGAAAGGTAAATTTATGAAGGCAAAATTGTATACAATAAAAGATGTGCATGCAGATGATGATAAAATAAAAAAAGCATCTAATATTATTCAAAATGGAGGACTTGTCATATTCCCTACAGAAACAGTATATGGACTGGGAGCAGATGCATTCAATCCGGTTGCATCAGAAAAAATATATTCCGCAAAGGGTCGTCCTTCAGACAATCCCTTAATTTTACACATATCAGATTTAGATATGTTGAACAAAATTGTAAAAAATGTTCCGGAAAAAGCCAACAAATTGATAAATCAATTTTGGCCCGGACCACTTACCATTATCCTAGACAAGAAAGATATTGTTTCTGATAAGATTACAGGAGGATTGAATACGGTTGCAGTAAGAATGCCTTCAAATCCGATTGCTCTATCGTTTATTCGAAATGCAAACACACCTATTGCCGCGCCATCCGCAAACATATCAGGAAAACCTTCGATTACTCGATGGGAAGATGCAGTTGAAGAAATGGGAAATCGTGTGGATGCAATCTTGTTGTCAGAGCCCAGCGAGATTGGTTTGGAATCAACAATTATCGATTTAACGCAAGATGTTCCTATGATTTTGAGAGTAGGAAAAATTAGCAAAACAGAGATTGAAAAAGAGATAGGATTTACCGAAATTGACAAAACTATTTTTGGAGAAAAAGATATTCCAAAAGCTCCGGGAATGAAATATAAACACTATAGTCCAAACGCGGAAGTGTTTATTGCTTCTAAAGAGAATTTTGTGGAAAAAGTAAAACAAAAATACAAAGCATCTCCTTCTTGTAATACTGTTATTTTTACAATGAATCAGAACAAATCTTATTTCAAGGATGAAAAAGTGTATCTTTTGGGAGAAACTACATTGCAAGCAGCAAAGTTTTTTTTTCATTTTTTAAGGAAAGCGGATAAAGAGGGTTATGATACGATTATTATGGAAGATATCTCTTTCGATGAAATTGGAGAAGCTGTGATGAATCGTGCTCGTAAGGCAGACGGTAATAAATCTTTATAGAAAAATCAGAATATATAG